>OMGV01001247.1_pt1 | contig 10882 bp, 7 predicted proteins | sample 1646111 | NCBI WGS metagenome assembly OMGV01 (sample SAMN05578590, study PRJEB25193) | human gut metagenome | biome: Human Microbiome; feature: human-associated habitat; material: feces | host: Homo sapiens | place: USA:Birmingham | reverse complement strand
GCCTCCTTTCAATAGAGAAGCCTCGATTACGAAAGTAGTCGGGGCTTTTTCGTTTTACACGTCTCGTATGTACCTTTTCTCTTGACTTTCATTTATCGTACTGTTAGTGCTTAGATGAAATGTAATCCCTTCTTAATTGATACTTTTAGTTTCTTTACGACCCTTCTTTCTTTCAAATTATCACTTTCTTCTCGTTTCAAGTGTTAAAGTTGAATCTTTATGCTAATATTATTAAATATTTGCTTATCTTTGCAACGTTTAAACCGAATTTAGCTCTGTTGAGATTTTTTTACTTATAATATTTATAATATGCACAAAAACGTATTGTTAGCTGCCATGCTCATATCTGGGGGGGGGCAAATCTGCCTCTTACTGCGTTAGCGCAGAATGATGTGACAGTTGTTTATAATGATGGCAAAGAAACGCGCAACAGTATTAGCGGTATTATCTTGGACGAAGATAATCAGCCTCTTATTGGAGCACAAGTTAAAGTAGCGAATCAGAATGTTGCTACTATAACTGATGTGAATGGACGTTTTAACATTAAAACGGTTCCATTGAACAAGCAAAAACTTATTGTATCTTACATTGGCATGACCACTCAGACCGTTGTTGCTGGTCATAACATGAAGATTATCATGAAGAATGATGACAAAGTCTTGAGCGACGTTGTTGTCAATGGTTACTTTACTCGAAAGAAACAGACTTTTACTGGTGCTGCCAAGACTATCTCTAGTGACGAGATTCTGAAGATTGCCCCTAATAACATCATGCAGACATTGGCAACACTGGATCCTAGTTTGAACATCCAGCAGAACAATGCGATGGGGTCCAACCCTAATGCTGTGCCTGATCTTGTGATTCGTAGTACCACTTCACTCGCTACCAATGACAAGGTGGGCTTGAATGCACCTCTTATCGTCATCGATGGTGTGGAGCAGAGTCTCACTGCCCTCTATGACATCGACATCAACGACATCGAGCGTGTAGATATCTTGAAGGATGCTTCTGCTACAGCACTCTATGGCGAGAATGCTGCTAATGGTGTGATTGTCATTGAGCGTAATCGTGTGAGCCAGTCACCTGTTAGAATCCGCTATACTTTTACTCCTCAGTTCAGTTTCGCAGATTTGAGTAGTTACGACTATTGCAATGCTGCTCAAAAGCTAGAATTGGAGAAGATGGCGAAGCTTTATACGACTACTGACGGCAGTCTTGACCAGAGTTATTATGATAAGTTGGCCTTGGTCAGCAGTGGTGTTGATACAGATTGGAAGTCGAAACCAGTACGTAACAGTTTCTCTCATACACATTCTCTTTCTGTTTCAGGACGCGGTTCTGGCTTGGATTACAATGTGACAGGTAACTTCTCCAATACACAAGGTGTGATGAAGGATGATGGTCGTAAGCGTTATGGTATGAACATCTACTTGTCTTATACTGCTATCAGTAACTTGATTTTGACCCTTCGTGCTTCTCATGAGCAGTTGGATGTCAAGAATTCTAAGTATGGTTCTTTCTCCAGTTATTTGGCTTGCAACCCATACGACTCTCCATACGATGAGTTTGGCAACTATCGTAGCAGTTTGTCTTACAACATGAATAACCCTCTTTATGAGGCGTCTTTGAGCAGTTTCAATAAGTCACAGACTCGTACTCAGCAACTGTCTCTTGACATTCGATATAATATTTTGCCAAATCTCTATGTCACAGCACAAGGTTCTTATAATACAAGTCGTGGAACCAGTGACATCTTTGTATCACCAGACTCTCACCAGTTTGACGACGTTTCTTCCTTGTCACAGAAGGGTCTTTATGAATTAGGCAACACAGGCTCAGACCAATGGGCAGGAAAGTTGGTGGGTAACTATATCCAGAACTTCGATAAAGAGGGAACTATGTTGACTCTCAACTTGGGAGGTGAAATCAAGCGTGACAAAGGTACCAGCAGTACTTTGTATGCTTCTGGTTTCTTGAATGACAATCAGTCGGATATCGCTTATGCTACTTCTTATTCCAATAGTAAGATGCCAAAAGGTTCTGAATCCTTGGCAACGAGTGTGGGTGCTTTCTTGGCAGCCAACTTTATGTGGAAGAATAGATATGTGGTAGATGGTTCTTATCGTCTCTCTGGTTCTTCTAAGTTTGGTAGCGACCATCGTTATGCTCCTTTCTGGTCAGTGGGTGCAGGATGGAACTTGCACAACGAGAACTTTATTAAGAAACTCGGTTGGGTAAACACCCTCCGCTTGCGTGGCAGTTATGGTTATACCGGTAGTGTGAAGTTTGATTCATACCAAGCTGTGACAACCTATAAGTACAATAGTAGTTTCTTGGGCTATACGGGTGTTGGTGCTATCCCAATGGGTATGGCAAATCCTGGCTTGAAGTGGCAGACTACCAAGAAGTTCAATATCGGTATCACTTCTTCCTTCTTGGGCGACCGCTTGAACGTGAACCTTGATTACTACAATGAGAAGACTGTGGATATGTTGATCGACCGTTCTTTGCCACCTTCATCAGGTGCAACATCCGTTAAGGCAAACCTCGGTTCACAGACCAGTAATGGTTTTGAGTTCTCTGTATGGGGTAAGATTATCCGTACTAAGGATTGGGAGTGGAATCTCTCTGTCAATGGTTTGCACTCAAAGACTACCATCAATAGCATCTCTGATGCTATGAAGCGTATGAATGAACAGAATGCTACGGGTGTGAAGCAGAACAGCACAAATTCGATAGCTTCTGCAACCCCACTCTTCCAGTATCGTGAGGGTGAGTCTCCAACGGCTATCTATACTGTTCGTTCAGCAGGTATTGACCCTGCGACAGGTAAGGAAATTTTCATCAAGAAGGATGGCAGCTACACCTATGTTTACGACATCAGCGACCAGATGGCTTGTGGTGACACCAATCCTAAGTTGCAGGGTAGTTTCTCTTCTTTGCTACAGTATAAGAACTTCTCGTTGAGTGCGAACTTCTCTTATCGTTTCGGAGGTAAGATGTATAACTCCACTCGTGCCTTGAAGGTGGAGAATATCAATCCTCGTCAAAACTGCGATGTGCGTGCATTTACCGAGAGATGGAATGCTCCTGGTGATGTGAAACCTTACCTTGATATCGCTTTGGCAAGTGGTAACACATCAGTATATACAGACCGATTTGTAGAAAAAGACAATGAACTTTGGTTGTCTAGTCTTTACTTGCAGTACAATGTGCCAGTCAACTTCCTTAAGAAGATCCATGTTCAGAAGTTGTACGTGGGCATAGGTATGGAGGATCTCTTCCGTGTGACATCTGCCAAGTATGAGCGTGGAACCTCTTATCCATACAGCCGTAGCCTGAATATGTCGGCAAGTGTGACATTCTAATGAAGTAAGACTTCATATAAGTTCAATCAATTAAACGATAATAAGATGTATAATAAACATTTCAACATACACGCTACAAGATGGATGTTCGCTTTGTTGCTGGGTGCCACAATGCTGACCTCTTGTAATGATTTCTTGGATGTTCGTCCGAAAGGAGAGAAATTGGAGGACGAACTCTTTGAGAATGCCGATGGTTTTGAGTCGGCAATTTACGGTGTCTATGGCTCGCTTCAGTCAACCAATCTTTATGGTAAGGAGTTCTCATGGGGTATGACAGACCTGATGGCTCAGGACTTTAACCAAAACATAGAGTCTTCTAAGGCGTTGGAGCGTTATCAATATGATACAAATGATGAGTTGCGCACTCGCTTCGCCTCAGTTTGGTCTAATGCTTACACCAGTATCGGCTATGCCAACAATGTATTGAAGAATTTGGAAGGACGCTCTAAGTCAGAGTTGCCTCTTTACAACCTTTACAAAGGTGAGATGCTTGCAGTGCGTGCTTACTTGCATTTCGACTTGCTGCGATTCTTCTGTTCTACCGACTTGGAGAAGCAAGGTATCCCATATACTACTTCTTATTCACCAAGTGAGAATTCATTTAAAAAGGTAGGCGAGGTATATGACTTGATTACAAAGGACCTCTTGGAGGCAGAACAGTTGCTCAGTGAGGAGAAGGACAATATCGTCTATCCTCGCAATAATGAATTCTACTTCAAGTTCCAAAACTATCGTGTGACACACTGCAATTACTATGCAGTATTGGGTATGCTCGCCAAGGTGTATTGGATGAAGGGTGACATGGAAAATGCTGCCAAGTATGCGCAGATGGTTGTTGATAGCCAGAAATTCCCATTGGCGGATGTTTCTGAAATCAAGGATCTCTTTGCTGGCAAGTTGTCGGATAAAGAGACTTTGTGGGGCTTGTATTCCAATACCTTTAGCGATAATGCTGGTTCTTATCTTTACACCTACCAGTCTTATAAAAGTTATGACCCATATTATGACGGTTCAGGCTCTGCTCACTTGATGGCTTATGATAAAATCTATGAGCAAGATGTAACTTCTGTAGATCAGGATTTCCGTAAGAATTGGTTTGTGGAGGGTACAGGCTATGTACGTTGCAACAAAATCGTGGATTACTATTCCTTGAATGATAGAGCTGTAGCGCCAACAGATTGGGCAGACCGTATCTCTGGTATCAATATGCTCCATGTGTCTGAGATTTACTTGATAGGAGCGGAGGCGCTTCTACAGACTAATTATGCCAAGGCTTTAGAGTATTACAACAAGGAAATCAACTCTCGTGGCTTACCTTCATTGAGAGCAGACCAGACACTGACCAAGGAGATGATATTCAATGAGTATCACAAGGAAATGTTTGGTGAGGGTCAGGTATGGTACAACATGAAACGACTCAACAAGGACATTAACTCTAACTTGGATGTCAAGGTAATTCCTGCGAGTGAGGATATTTATGTCATCCCAATCCCACAGGCAGAGTTTGATTACAGAAACTAAAAGAAAGGAGAGACACGATTATGAAAAAGAAGATTTATATGCTTGCGATGGCAGCGATAGCAATGCTGACTGTATCTTGCGAGGATGATTATAAGACTTATGACACGACACAGACCGACTCGGTATTCTTCGACTATACGGACAAAAGCACCAGCAAGTCTGCTTCTGAGATAAGTTATAACTTCGGTTATGATTTTGCGCAGGACCATGAAATCAAAATTCCTGTGTGCTTGATGGGTATGCCTAAGGATGAGGCACGTCTGATAGAATTGAAGGTTGTCACAGATAAAACCGATATGGTGGAAAATGTGAACTATACCATTGAGCGTGCTGAGATAGGTGCCAACGATGTGAAGGATACGGTTGTGATTAAGTTGCTCCGTGGGCAAGATGAAGAAATCTTGACCAAGACCAAGCAGTTGACAATAGAGATTGTGAATAATGGTGAACTTCGTCCTACAGGTCAGGCTACCTTTACCATTAAGTATTCTGATATTCGTCCTACAGAGCGTCCAGACTGGTGGGTTGTCAGTGGTTATCCTACTATGCCAGAGTATAGCTTTGAGAATGCTCAGTTGTTCTTCAAGTATTTCTATGAGTTGGTTCCAAAGGCTAACAAGGACGTTTACTACGAGATGATTAATCGATATGGAGATTATTTCGTGGATGCTAAGAGCCACTTGGGTCCATTGGCCATGTATGATGCGTTCCTGACGAAATATGTGTTGATACCTTTGTATAATGACACGAAAGGACAGATCAACTGGACGGGTGGTGAGCCAAAGGTCAATTAATTTAAAGAATCGTAAGATATGAAAAAGAAGAATATATTTTCAATCATGACAGTTGCTGTGATGCTCTCTTTGAGTTTGGCATCTTGTATCAGCGACGACAGTACTGACGGCAACAAGGCAATCCCTCAACTTGCGATTGAGGGAAGTGATGCCACGACCATGCCTGAATACAATATATACTTGGGCAATGAATGTGTCATCAAGCCTGCTATCTCTTACAATGGTAATTCCGAGGACTTGAAGTATCAATGGATGGTAGGCACCTATACCAATGGTCAAAAGGGAGATTTGGAAGAGGTGAGCACAGAGCCAGAACTGAAGTATAATTTCACGTCGGGTGGTTCTTACTATGTTCATCTGAATGTGACAGATGGCAAGGTCGGAAAGACGGTCAACTATCAAGTCAATGTCAACCGTACTTTCGAGAATGGTTATCTGATAACCTCTTCGGATGCTGATGGTAAAGGTAACTTGAGTTTCGTCAAGATTTTGACTCCAGAGGAAATTGCAGCTGGTGAAAAGGAAGTTGTCGTAGAGCATTGTATGGAAAAAATCAATGAAGATGTTTCGGAAGATGGTTTGCTCAAGGCCTTCATTGCAACCGCCAACTTGTGGGATGGAAGTCACTCTTCCGTTTTGAAACGTGTGCTCGTTTCTACACAGGACCGTTGCTATTTCTTGGACCCTAACAACTTCACGGTTTTGACATCTATAGATTATGCTAGTCTTTATCCTGGTTTCAAGGCCTCTGCATTTATGCCAGATTCTTATATGCCGTATGCGTATGACAAGGATATGAAGAAGTTTGCACATATCAACTTGCAGTTCATGTTCCCTTACGACTACCAGTATTTCCATGGATGTGAGCCTGAGCAAATGGTGGAAAATTATTTTAGCCAATGGGGAACGCCTACAGAGAAGACTTTCTTTCTGAATTACTCTGCGAATACGGTTGCCATATTTAGTTCCTATGCGTCTTGGTATGGTTTTGACAACAGCTTCCCTGACTGTAAGAACTTACTTGATGGGCAGAAGTTGATTACTGCTTTCTCAGGAGTAGAGCCTAACGACTCTTATATTACTCCAGTTTATATTTTGTCAAAGGATGAAAGTTCCAATGAACTTTATTTGTGGGAGAATGGTTCTACCAACTTTATGGAGCCTGCTGGTTTTGTATCTCAGAAAATGGCAATCACTGACAATACTGCCGTTCCTGCCCAAGGAGCAAGTTTTGTGGTTACTGCTACTTATGGTCGTTATTATTATGCTGTGGATAATGCGGTATATGTGTTCCTGCCTCAAAACACCTTCTCTTTGCCAAACAAGAACCAGTATGCCATCCAGTTTGGTGCCAATGAGGAAGTTACTTATTTGTATGTTGATTTGGCAACAAATGAACTTTATGTGGCGACATACGATAAGAGCACGAAGCGTGGTAGCTTCTATATCTATGATTGTGCAGATGTGCGTACCGATAATGCTGGCAATGTACAGCCTAAGGAGTCACATAAGAACTGTGCTGGTCGTATCTCTTACGTGATACATAAGCCAAGTATTCAGTAATAAGTTCACTTATGATGAAGAGATTATTCATGGCTGTGGCGATGATGGGAGCTTGCGCCTCTCTCTTAGCCCAGTCGCTAAAGATAGCAGGTGAGTTGCAAGGTGACTTGCCTGCTGACTTGAAACTCTATGTGATGCCTGTGGGAGATGCTTGGGTAAAACCAGACGAGGTCGCCATTGAAGACAAGAGCTATCAAGTGCAGACCAAAGCATCTCCTTACCACATCTACAAGTTGGTGGAAGTAGCCAACCAGCACCAGGCCATCGTGCCTTTCCACTTGGAGACCAAGGCTGCTGCTGATGGCAATGCCACGGCGCAACTCGACTTGGCGATGAAAAGCACTGGCGACTTGGATATCCTTCCTGCCGATGCAGACACCAAGGCTTTGATGGCGTTCAACGACCTCAATGTGGAGCGCAGCAAGCAGATGTGGATGCAGGGCAAGGAGATGGAGGCAAGCAAGTTGAAGGGATTGCTGATGGGATATGTCGCTTCGGTGGATAGTTTGGTCAAGGTGTATCGCCCAACTTCCCCTACCGCCCAGTATCTTCGCCTTTGGGCTTCCACTCTCACCTTCGAGGGAATAGAGAGTCTGAAGTTTGCTACAGGTCGCACGGCGGAGAGCCTAGGCATTGATGCTAAGGCTGTGATGGCGCAATTGGTGGCAGGTGTGGATAACGAGATGTCATCGGCTTTCGACTCTTCTCCTCGCTTGGTATTGGCTACCATCCCAAAGGGCAATCTAGCCGACCGTATCGCTGGCATAGAGCAAAAGGTGAAGACTGATTCCTTGAAGGTTCGTGCCGAGGGTGTTCTGCTGAGCCAATACATCTCCTCTTTTGATTATAACAATAAGTATGAGGAGGGCTTGAAGGAACTTACCGCTTTGACGGAGCGTTTTCAACTCGATGAGAAGTACCTAGGCGAGTTCAAGGTGCGCAAATCATCCATTGCAGGAACTCCTTTTCCAGCAGATGTTGTGTTGACGGATTTACAAGGTAAGAAAGTAGATTTTGCCAAATATCGTGGCAAGTATGTGTTCATCGATCTTTGGGCATCCTGGTGCATCCCATGTATCAAGGAGATTCCTTATCTCAAACAGTTGGAGAAAGAGTTGCAAAACAAGGATGTTGTTTTTCTGTCCATCTCCATCGATACCAATGTGGCAGCCTGGAAGAAGAAAGTTGCAGCCCTTGGACTGGAGGGAGAGTTGCTGAACAATCAAGACAACAAACTCTGTGAATCGCTGAATGTAAGCGGTATTCCTTTCTTCCTGATTTATGATAAGGAGGGCAAACTGTATAAGTATAATGCTTATCGCCCAAGTGACATGCGCCTGAAACCATTGTTGGAAGGCTTGAAATAATATCTTAGAATCATGCAGCGTCGAAATACAATGAGAGTCATGCAGAATCAGAATAAAATATGGTCTGGGTGTATTGCCCTTTTGTTTTCATCCTCACTTTCTGCTCAGCCGGCAGGATTGAAGGAAAGTCTGAAGAACTATTTCCTGCAGCAGTTGGAAAAGAAGTCTGATGCGTCTTTGGCTGCTTTTTCTCAGAAGAAAGCCCTGAAGTGGAAAGAGGCTCAGAAGTACCAGACTTTAGTGTGGAAAGCCTGGCAGGAAGCCAATGCACAAATGGATGAGGAAAAACTGATTCCGCTGCGTTCGCTCTGTCCTAAGAACAAGGGAATGTGGCACTTGCCTGCTTCGCTGGAGCCATCTGCCGTGATGCCTTACTATTGGGGTATCAAGTGGAAACCTCTCACTATTGGCGAGATACAGCAGAATTATCGCAATGGTTTCCAGGGTAATGATGTAGAGTCTTCAAACGAACGCATCGCTGCTGCCCAGCCTTTTCCGATGTATTTGTATCTCCATGGTTCTGGCCCCAAGGAGGAGGAATGGAAATACGGATTGATGTGGGCACAATATTTCAATGATGCTCCTTCTATTTATTTTATTCCGCAAATTCCTAATGAAGGCGAGTATTATCGCTGGTGGCAGAAAGCAAAGTTGTATGCATGGGAGAAACTCTTGCGCCAGTCTTTAGCCTCTGGTCATGTTGATGCCAATCGGCTTTATGTATTTGGCATCTCTGAGGGCGGTTATGGCAGTCAGCGGTTAGCATCCTATTATGCCGACTATTGGGCTGGTGTTGGTCCGATGGCTGGTGGAGAACCTTTGAAGAATGCCCCTGTAGAAAACTGTGCCAATCTTGCGTTCTCGTTTTTGACGGGTGCAATGGATGAAGGTTTCTATCGCAATAAACTGACGGGTTATACCAAGATGGCCTTCGATTCTTTGCAGGCGAAATGTGCTGGCAGATTCATTCATAGTACCGACAGTCTCTTCCGCCATCGTATCGAGCTGATTCCTAATTGCGGTCATTCCATCGATTATTCTTTGACTACTCCTTGGCTCAAGACCTACAAGCGCAATCCTTATCCTCATACATTTATGTGGGAGGATTATCCGATGGACGGACAGCGCCGTCAGGGCTTTTATAATCTCCATGTGTTACAGAGACCGAAGGCTGCAGATGGATTGAAGGATACAAGTGGAGAAGATAGAGACTATTATGAGATGGATATCAAGGATAATGTAATCAGATTATCCGTCAGGAAAGTAACCTATCAGACTGTAGAACGTGATCCTGTCTATGGTATAGATTTGAAGTTTGCCAAGAGTTACCATCCGACAAGTGGTGGTAAATGGAAGATCTATCTGAATGATCAACTGGTAGATATGAATAAACCGATAACCGTCTTCATCAATGATAGGAAAGTTTTCGAAGGAAAGATCGTTCCCCGAATGGAAGATATGATTACCAGTTGTATGGAATATTTTGATCCTTGTCGTGTTTTCCCTGCATCTGTAGATGTGGCATTATAGAAAAGTCTTACAAGGAAAAATAGGAAAATAACAAGAAAATATAAATAGGGAAGTTCCTGGATGAGCAGCATGAGAATCATGTACATCCTTGAACTTCCCTATTTTTAATACCTATTTATATAATACATAGCAAATTTGTTTGACTTTCTTTTTAAGGATGGCATACATTTAGTGACTGGATTGCGTGTGAACATGAAAAACAAGCTTATATTCCTCTTTGTTTCCTTTATACAAAATCCCATTGTTGGTTTGTGTAAGTATTTGATAATCAGGTATTACGGGATTATATAATTTCTTAAAACTTTATACAATGCATGAATTTATCTGTATTGTTGCTTAAAAATGATAATTTTGCACTCGTAATTTAATAATCTTTTAAACCTTTAAATATGAAATTAAAACTTATGAAAGAAAAACTACTAATCAAGTATTTTTTTAGTGGTACTTGTCTCATGCTTGGGATATCTTCTCTCATACCTTTACCTGCCTTGGCAAAAGATGTGATGAACATATCTGTTGAGCAGCAATCTACCTATCAAGTTCGAGGTCAGGTTACAGATGCCAATAAGGAGCCCTTGATTGGTGTCGTAGTGAGTGTAGAGGATACCAAGCATCCCATTAGGGTTACCACTGATCTGGATGGTATGTTCTCTATAGATGTACCTCGTGGCGCACATTCTATCGTATTGTCTTACTACAGAAAAAGTGTACACCATTTTAACTTAAAAAAGTAAAATGG
>OMGV01001237.1_pt1 | contig 10931 bp, 7 predicted proteins | sample 1646111 | NCBI WGS metagenome assembly OMGV01 (sample SAMN05578590, study PRJEB25193) | human gut metagenome | biome: Human Microbiome; feature: human-associated habitat; material: feces | host: Homo sapiens | place: USA:Birmingham | reverse complement strand
GCGACCACCGAGATCTACACTCTTTCCCTACACGACGCTCTTCCGATCTCCAAGTCTTACTTTATATTCGTCCCAATGTGTGTTCTCTACTTTGGACCAACCTTTTTCGGCGACACCTGCCAAACGAGGCATTAACAGGAATTGCAGATCTCTGAAATTGGTGATCGTCTCGCACCAGATAGCGGCTTCTATACCCGCTACATCTTTTTGAGGATTCTCTACAGTCGGGTTGAAGGTCATCGGGTCCCAGTCGTACATTTCTTGGATCGTTTGTTTCTCGTAGGCGGCCATACCTAAACGTTCTTGCTCCGCGTTTTGGGTGGAGTCCGCACTTGGTTCCAGATATTTATGGTCCAGATAAACGTAACCGCTCGGCGAGAGAATCACTTTCGCTTTTTTGGATATACCAAGACCCGGATCTTTTGGTGCCTCTTTCATGAATTCGGCGAATAAGGCCATGATCTCTTTATATTCGGCAGGTATATTATCTTTTTTCTTAGAAGAGTCCTCGTTTTTTTGCTTCAGATAAATCCAGTGCTGGATGACATCGCCTTCCGAGATATCCGCACGGGCGGTTTCTTGCCAGCCGACCATTTTCTTTCCATTCTTCAATACGATTTCCCGTGTCTTATTTATAAAACGGACGAACTTATCATGGGGTAAGCCGATCGCCTCGTCGCCTCCGATATGAATGTAGTTTCCGGGTGCTAAAGCGGCTAGCTCCGCGATAACATCCTCCGTAAATTGCATCGCTTTCGGATCATCTACATCGAGGGCATTGAAGGCCTGCCCCGGGATGTTAACCTTGGTCTTGAATTTAACCGCGTTCTTGAAATCCGGATAGGCGGCGAATACGGCAGCTGTATGCCCCGGGATATCCACTTCCGGGATGATCGTGATGAAGCGTTCGTTCGCGTAATTCACGAGATCCTTGAATTCCTCTTGCGTATAATAGCCTCCTTTTCTCCCGTTGTTGGGAAGTTGACCTCCTATTTCCGCTAGCTCGGGATATTTCTTGATCTCGATACGCCAACCTTGGTTATCGGAAAGATGCATATGCAGTACGTTCATCTTATATAAGGCGACCATATCGATCACTTGTTTCACTTCCTCGGGATCGAAGAAGCAACGAGATACATCGAAAGAAAGCCCACGCCAAGCGAAACGAGGTGAGTCCTTCACTTCCAGTAGCGGTAGATAAATCTTCTCGCCTCCGGGTTGTAGATTACCACCCACGATTTGTTTCAAGGTAGTGATACTTCGATAGATACCTTCTAGGGTAGTGGCCTTGATGTAGATGTTTCTCTTTTGGATGGAGAGGGAGTAAGACTCATCTACGGGGACACTATCTTTCGGACTCAATCCATAAGCTTTTGGCAGGTCGGCGAACTCTTTCGGATCTGTCAACTCGAGGAAGATGATGCAATTCGATTCTTTGTCTGAGGCGGAAGCCAGCTTGATGCCGGATAGCTTTTCTATCTCGTTGGATAGCAACTCGCCCATACCCTTTAAGGATTCGTCCGCATAACCGATCTCGATGCCGGGATGGATCGTGAATGTACCTTCGCCTACTGTCATTTGGGCCGGAGCGGGGATAATGCTTACGCTTCTTTCTCCAACATCTGGGGATGAACAGGCGATAAATGTAATAAAACTACAGAGGGTCAATGCCCATGCGAGAGTGATTCTTTTCATTCTTATTTTAAATTTATAGGTTATATCATGGCAAAAGTAAGGATTTGTTTTTACTTTTACGCAAATTTCACAAAAGTGTGCTATGATCAAAGAGAATTTCATTAAGATTTACGAGGAGAGTTTCAAGGAAAACTGGGCCTTGCCGGCATTAACGGATTACGGGAAAAGTAAAACCTTTACTTTCGGTGATGTAGCAACGGAGATCGCACGTATTCATCTTTTATTCCATGAGTGCCAAGTCCGTCGTGGAGACAAGATCGCGTTGATCGGTAAAGACAGCTCCCGTTGGTGCATCGCTTATATGGCGGTTGTTACTTATGGGGCGATTATCGTGCCTATTCTTCAGGACTTTAATCCGAATGATGTACATCATATTATTAACCACTCGGAATCTGTCTTTTTGTTTGTTAGCGACCGGATTTGGGATTCTTTGGAGGAAGATAAGATCGAAGAGGTTCGCGGTGTATTCTCTCTTTCTGATTATCGTTGCTTGCATCAACGGGATGGGGAGAATATCCAGAAGTTGATGAAATCGCTGGATGAGAAGATGACCGAGAAATATCCGGATGGCTTCACCCAAGAGGATATCAAATACGCTGAGCTGGATAATGACAAGGTGGTAGAGATCAACTATACATCGGGTACGACCGGATTTAGCAAAGGGGTTATGTTGACGGGGAATAATTTAGCCGGAAACGTGACGTATGCCCGGACACTGGATCTATTGTTCCGGGGTGAACGTGAGTTATGTTTCCTGCCTCTGGCCCATGCCTATAGTTGCGCTTTCAATTTATTGGTACCCATGGCATTCGGTGTGCATGTCTATTTATTAGGTAAGGTGCCGTCTCCTAAGATCTTATTAAAGGCATTCGAGGAGGTGAAGCCGAACTTGATCTTGATGGTTCCCCTGATTTTGGAGAAGATCTATAAGAAGATGATCCTTCCTCAGTTGAATAAGCGAACCTTGAAGTTGGCCTTGAATATCCCACTGTTGGATTCACGTATCTATGCGCAGATCCGCAAACATTTGGTGGATGCCTTGGGAGGACGTTTCCGTGAAGTGATCGTGGGGGGCGCCGCCATGAATCAAGAAGTAACGGATTTCTTGTATAAGATCAAATTCCCGTTCACGATCGGTTATGGTATGACGGAATGTGGCCCGTTGATCAGTTATGACCATAATAATGAGTATGTGCCCGGTTCTTGCGGACAGATCTTGAAAGGGATCATGAAAGTCCGTATCGATTCGGAAGACCCTTATAATAAGGTAGGCGAGATTCAAGTATCGGGCGAGAACGTAATGAAAGGCTATTATAAGAATGATGAGGCAACCCAAAATGTCTTCACGGAAGATGGCTGGCTAAGGACGGGTGATTTGGGTACGATCGATCATGACAACCGTATTTTTATACGTGGACGTAGCAAGACGATGATCTTGGGCGCTAGCGGACAAAATATTTATCCGGAAGAGATTGAATCCAAATTGAACAATTTGCCATTCGTGATGGAGAGTTTGGTCGTGGAGAAAAACGGGAAATTGATCGGGATGGTGTATCCGGATTACGATACGGTGGATAGTACGGGTATCTCGCATACGGATCTTCCAGTTATCATGGAACAAAATAGGATAGAGTTGAACAAGCTCTTGGCTCCTTACGAAACGATCTCGGAGATACAATTGTATCCGACAGAATTTGAGAAAACACCGAAGAAAAGTATTAAGCGTTACCTGTACAGTAATTATTGATAAATAAATAGAAAGCAAACGCAGCTAATATTCAGCATATTGTAAAAGCGGTAGAAAATAATTCAAAAAAAAACGTCTTATGTTGTACAACATATATGATTAATACATACATTTGCATCGTTTTACAACAACAAGATATTATAGACCGTTTAAATTAAGAACAAAATGAAAAAGTTAGTTGCATTTGCTGCTGTTATCGCAGCTGTATCATTCGCATCTTGTGGCAACAAATCAGCAGAAAACACTGAAGTTGCAGAAACTGAAACAGAAGCTACAGTAGAAGAAGTTGTCGCTCCTGCTGAACAAGCTACAACAGAAGAAACTGCGGTTGCTGAAGGTGATTCAACTGCTGTTGAAGCTCCGGCTGCTGAAACTGAAGCTGCTCCTGCTGAATAATTATTCGGCAATTAGTGACGAGGACAGTCTGTATGCATGTAACATACAGACTTTTTTTGTTTTTAAACTTATGTGATTTATATATATATGAAACGAACACTATTACTCCTTCCGGCTATTGCTTGCCTGAGCCTGTCTGTTTTCGCACAGGTTCCTGTAGATAAAACTGTCTCGTTGCAGAGTGTTGAAATCCAGGGAAAACGCTTTGGAGGCTTGACCGGTGGGGAAGTGAAACGCCTGCAGGTGGACAGCAACCTGAGTGGCCTGACGGGGACGACAGCCGACGTATTCCGCCTGCTGCCTTCCGTTGTGACCGATATCGAGGGAGGAATCACGTTCCGTGGTTCCAATAATCCCGGCTTACTGATAAACGGAGTGCCCTACGGCTTGCTGGAAGAGTATAGCGGGGATATGCTGATCCAGCTTCCGGCACTGTTCTTCGACCGGGTGTCGATGACGTCGACTCCTTCCATCGGGCTTGTGCCGGATGGAGATGCAGGGATTCTGAACCTGTCGTCTGCTGTTTATACGGCCACTGATTCGCCTCTGGTCCTGACGTTGGGAGCCGGATTCCAGGAACGTTATAATGCCGGTGCGATCCTGAATCTGCATCCGGGCAAGTTTCATATTGTCGGAAAATATAATTATCGCCGGGAGTTCCGTAAGCGTACGTTCAGCAAGTCGACGACGAACAAAGGGGGGACAACCGTCATGAACAATAATGCGTCCGCTCGCCCCGATGTGCATCTCGCCGATCTGAGTGTCGGATATGACCTGACGGCAAACGACCTGATCACGGTTTACGGTCTGTATAACCTGATGGATTACAGCCGCTACGGGAAGATCCATAACAATAAGCTGGTGGACGGGAATCTGCAACCGGTGATGTTCCGCCACCGTTATAACGACCAACGGCAGGAAGCCTATGCCGCAGAGGCGCGTTGGAACCATACCTTCGACAATCCGAAGGATCGTCTGGACGTCGTGTTCAATTACAATAATTTCGGGTATGACGAAGATAACGAATACAAGAACGAGAAGCCGGAAACAGGCAAGATCATTGCCGAGGATAATTACTATGTCAATCAGGACAAGAATAATTATTACCTGTCTGTCCTCTACGGCAAACTCTTTGCCGATGACTGGCATTTGCGGGTAGGATACATCGGGTGTTTCAAGGATGAGAGCTATCACGCTTACGGGAACAAACTGGCTGCCGGAGAGTGGCAGTCCGACCCGCAGAAAGAAAATGAATATAACTTTAATCGCCGTACGAATTTGTTGCTGGCTGCTTTGGAAAAGAAATGGGGTGGTTTCTGTGCCGAAGCGGGCGTACAAGGTGAACTGAACTGGCAAAAGATAGATACGCGTTATCAGACCGACGATGTGCTTGAAAAGATACCGATGGTTAAGAGCACTTCTCGTTTCCATCTCTTCCCCCGTTTGAAGTTGGGCTACCGGACGGATAAAGTCGGGGAGTTGGCTCTCAGCTATGTGCAACGCGTAATCCGGCCTTACGGCAGCTACCTGAATGTGTTCACCGACCGTAGCGACGCTACGCATGTCTGGAAGGGGAATCCTGATTTAAAAGACGAGATGATCCATTCGGTCGAGTTGTCTTATTCGTATGCTACTTCTGCTTTCCGGTTCTCACCGAGCCTGTATTACCGGAATAAGAAGAACCGCATCATGGACAAAGTCCTGGATGAAGGGGAAAACGGAACGATCTGGACAAAAGAGAATATCGGCCATAGCCAGACATTCGGTTTTGAACTGTCCGCAACCTGGCAACCGATCCGTATGCTGTCTCTCGGTTTGTCAGGCGATATCTACCGGGATGAGATCGACGGGCGCACGATCGGTTATGACCGGAAGAAGTCGATGGTCTGCGGCGATATCAAAGGCTCTGTCAACATCTGCATCACGCCGACAACGGAGTTGCAGCTCGATGGCTTTTACATCTCCGACCAGTTGACCCCGCAGGGAAAGATCAAGCACCGTTCCAGTGTCAATGCCGGTATCTCCCAATATTTCATGCACCGCAAACTGCGTGCCAACCTGAGCATCAATAACATCTTCAACGGCCTCGAAGAAACAACGATCGTCGATACGAAAGACTTGCAAATGACCCAGGTCCGCAACCGTGACGCACAGGTGACGTGGGTGACGCTGACGTATAACCTGTGATATTTGCCAGGGGATTCTTTAGCCGGGGGGATTAATCCCCCGGCAAGAGTGAAGTCAATATCTTCTTCAGCACCGTTTGTGCTGAAATCTCGCGGTTGGCGGCTTCGGGGATCACGATGCTTTGGGGGCTTTCGATCACGTCGTCTGTCACGATCATATTGCGACGGACAGGCAGGCAGTGCATGAAGTAGGCATTGTTGGTCAACGCCATCTTTTCCGTGTCGACGGTCCAACTGCGGTCCGTGTTGAGAACCTTGCCGTAGTTGGGATCGGCATAGGCTGCCCAGTTCTTGGCGTAGATGAAGTCCGCGCCTTCGAACGCTTTCTTCTGGTCATATTCTACGCGAGCGTTGCCGACGAAGCGCGGGTCCAGTTCGTAGCCTTCCGGGTGGGTGATGACAAACTCGTAGTCCGTCGCATTCATCCATTCGGCGAAACTGTTAGGCACGGCTTGCGGCAGGGCTTTCGGATGTGGTGCCCAAGTCATGACGACTTTCGGACGGGCAGTCTTCTTATACTCCTCGATCGTGATCAGGTCGGCAAAACTCTGCAACGGATGGCGGGTAGCCGCTTCCATGCTGAATACCGGACGGCCGGAGTATTGGATGAACTGGTTCAATATCTTTTCGTTGTAATCATCTTCCTTGCTTTCGAAACGGGCGAATGAACGTATGCCGATCACGTCGCAATAGCAACCCATCACCGGAATAGCCTCCAGGAGGTGTTCGGGCTTGTCGCCATCCATGATCACGCCGCGTTCGGTTTCCAGTTTCCAGGCTCCCTGGTTCACGTCGAGCACCATCGTGTTCATACCTAAATTCATGGCAGCCTTCTGGGTGGAGAGGCGGGTACGGAGGCTGGAGTTGAAGAATATCATCAATAACGTCTTGTTCTTGCCCAGCCCGGTAAACTGGTAACGGTCTTTCTTAATCTCGAAAGCCTCGGCGAGTGCCTGCTTGAGGTTGCCCAAATCCTGTACACAAGTGAAGTTTCTCATATCATGTCTCATTTAAAATTGTTCTGCCTACAAAGATAAACAATGATTTCTGATTTATGGCAATACCGTTATATCTGTATTGTTAGTGTCATATGATAATACTAACACCGAGGCAGGGACTATTTTCGTATTTGTCCGTCTCCTTCGATGATATACTTGTAGGTCGTCAGTTCAGGCAACGCCATCGGGCCGCGGGCATGTAACTTCTGTGTGCTGATACCGATTTCCGCTCCGAAACCGAACTGTGCCCCGTCGGTGAAAGCCGTAGATACATTGGCGTAGACGCAGGCGGCATCGACCATTTGCTGGAAACGGCGGATGGCTTCTGTCGATTCACTGACGATGCTTTCGCTGTGTTTCGAGCTGTAGCGGGCGATATGTTGCAGGGCTTCATCTAAGGAGGAGACTGTACGGATCGCCATTTTGTAGTCTAAGAACTCGGTGCCGAAGCTGTCTGCCGTAGCCGGCTGAAGCAAAGCGGTAGGGTAGTGCCCTGAAAGAGCGGCAAAAGCGGGTTCGTCGGCATAGATAATGACGTTGCTACCGGACAGTTTTCCACACAAATAAGGGAGGTCACCTAATCGGTCGCGATGGACGATCAGACAATCCAAAGCGTTGCAGACGCTGACGCGGCGTGTCTTGGCATTGTTGACGATCTCGCGCCCTTTTTCTTTGTCTCCATCTTTGTCAAAATAGGTATGGCAGATACCGGCTCCCGTCTCAATGACCGGTACGCGGGCATGGTCGCGGACGTAATTGATCAGTGAACTGCTGCCCCGCGGAATGATAAGGTCCACCAGGCCGACGGCGTTCAACAGCTCGGTCGTCGCCTCGCGGTCGGGCGGCAGGAGTGTACAGACAGCCGGATCGACGCCTTGTCTTGTCAGTACGTCGTGGATAATCGCCACTAAGGCACGGTTGGAACTGTCGGCATCCGAACCTCCTTTCAACACGCAGGCATTCCCGCTCTTGAAACAAAGGGAGAAAACGTCGAAGGTGACATTCGGGCGTGCTTCGTAGATGACACCGATCACGCCGAAGGGAACGGTCATTTTGCGGATCACCATGCCGTTCGGGCGTGTTATTTCGCTTAACAGCTTCCCAAGAGGCGACGGTAGCGAGGCGACGTTCTTCATATCTCCTGCAATACCTGCGAGACGTTCTTCCGTCAGTTTCAAGCGGTCGTATTTCGGATTTGCCGGGTCCATACGCGACAAATCTTCGACATTGGCAGCCAAGACTTCGGCTTGGCGTGTCAGCAAAGCCGAAGCCGTGTCTATGAGGATGCGGTTGATGGTGGCATCGTCCAGCGTGACAAGCTGGCGCGAAGCGGCGAGGGTATGTTGCAATAATTCGTTAATCATGGTCGTATGCTCGTTGTTGTTAATCCAGATACAAATAATCGTAATGTACCAACGGTTTTTTATCCCGGCTGCCGATCAGTTCTCGTGCTTCCGTACTGTCGTAACCTGCGCATCCGACTCCTAACTGGACGCCTTCCTCGTTGATAACCTTGACGATATCGTCTTTCTCGAAGTCGCCGATGATCCGGGTGACGCCGACCAGCAGGATACTGGTCGCCTTCGGACCTAACAGTGCCTCTTCGGCCCCCCGGTTGATGTGTATCTCGCCTTTGGCGAAGCCTTCGGAGTGGGCGATCCATTTTTTTACGCTGCTGACAGGTTTGTTTGACGGGATGAAACGCGTGCAAACGGTCCGGCTGTCTTTGGCGAGCAGGTCTACCAGGATGTTGTCCTTCTTGCCGTTGGCAATGATCACCGTGATGCCTTCGTCGGCCACCTTCTGTGCAATGCTGCATTTGGTAAGCATGCCGCCACGACCGAATGACGACTTGCTGGTTTGTACATATTCCGACAGGTCTTCCTTGCTGCCGTCGATCTCGCGGATAACCGTGGAGGACGGATCGGATGGGTTGCCGTTATATATTCCGTCGATATTGCTAAGGATAATCAAAGCATCCATTCCCATCATGGTGGCGATCAGTCCGGAAAGCTCGTCATTGTCCGTGAACATCAATTCTGTAACCGATATCGTGTCGTTTTCGTTCACGATGGGAATCACTTTATTTTCGAGCATTACCTCCATACAATGTTTCTGGTTGAGGTAATGCGTGCGGCTGCCAAAGTTCTCTTTCGTGGTGAGCACCTGGCCACAGGTCATGCCATGTTCGCGGAACAGTTCGTAATACCGGTTGATCAGTTTGGCTTGCCCGACTGCGGAATACAGCTGGCGGGCAGAGACGGGATCCAGCTTTTTGCTGGCCTTTATCTCACTGCGTCCAGAAGCGACCGCACCGGAGGAAATAAGGACGACTTCCACGCCTTTCCGATGTAGTTTGGCCACCTGATCCACCAAGGCGGACATTCGGGTAATATCCAACGTGCCATCCTTGCGGGTGAGCACGTTGCTGCCTATCTTGACCGCAATACGGTTGAATTGCCAATCGATGATTGGCAATTGACCATTATTTTGTGTGTTTCTTTTCATTGTCGGTTGCTCGGATTTCGACTCGGCGTATTTTGCCGCTGATCGTCTTCGGCAGTTCGTCTACGAACTCGACGACGCGCGGGTATTTGTACGGAGCTGTCACTTTTTTGACATGGTCTTGTAATTCTTTGACCAAAGCGTCTCCGGCTTTATCCTTGTAGTCCTTTGCCAGAACGATGGTGGCTTTTACCACTTGTCCGCGGATTTCGTCTGGAACACCAGTGATGGCACATTCTACAACCGCCGGATGCGTCATCAGGGCGCTTTCTACTTCAAACGGGCCGATACGGTAGCCGGAACTTTTGATAACATCGTCGGCACGGCCCACGAACCAGAGGTAACCGTCTTCATCACGCCAGGCGACATCGCCCGTGTAATACAGGCCGTCGTGCCATGCTTCGCGTGTGCGTTCGGCATCCCGGTAATATTCCTTGAAAAGACCGATCGGTTTGCCATTTGTAGTGTGGATCACGATCTGTCCCTGTTCTCCATCTTCGGCACGGGTTCCGTCCGGGCGCAACAAGTCTACATCGTATTGCGGATTAGGGACACCCATCGATCCGGGTTTCGGTTCCATCCACGGGAAAGTGGCGACGGTCAAGGTTGTTTCCGTCTGTCCGAAACCTTCCATCAGCTTGATGCCGGTCAGTTTGTAGAACGTGTCGAATACGGCAGGGTTTAAGGCTTCGCCGGCAATGGTACAATATTGGAGGGACGACAGGTCGTATTTTGTCAGGTCTTCGCGTATCAGGAAACGGAAGATGGTAGGAGGTGCGCACAAAGATGTGATGCGGTAGTCCTGTATCATCTGTAACATATCGGCCGGTGTGAATTTCTCGTGGTCGTACACGAATACGGTTGCTCCGGCAATCCACTGTCCATACAGTTTTCCCCATACGGCTTTCCCCCAACCGGTGTCGGCAATCGTCAGGTGGAGGCTGTCTTTATGCAAGTTGTGCCAGAAACTTCCGGTCACGATATGCCCCAGCGGGTAGGTGAAATCGTGTGCCACCATCTTCGGGTTGCCGGTTGTACCGGAAGTAAAATACATCAGTGAAATGTCGTCGTTACTGTTCGGATGTTCCGGACGTACGAACGGAGCCGCGTTTTCGAGGCCTTTGTGGAAGTCCTCGAAGCCTTCGGGGATTTCGGGGCCTACCGAAACAACACTCTTTATAGAGGGTGAATCGGGCAGCGAGTCGATGATATGTTGGGTGATCACTTCCTCGCCCGCGCAGACGATCATCTTGATATCGGCGGCATTCGCACGATAGACGATATCTTTCTTTGTCAGCAGGTGGGTAGCCGGGATCACCACTGCTCCCAATTTATGCAACGCGATAATCGAGAACCAGAATTCATAACGGCGTTTCAGTATCAACATGACCATATCACCGTGGC
>OMGV01001230.1_pt1 | contig 10980 bp, 5 predicted proteins | sample 1646111 | NCBI WGS metagenome assembly OMGV01 (sample SAMN05578590, study PRJEB25193) | human gut metagenome | biome: Human Microbiome; feature: human-associated habitat; material: feces | host: Homo sapiens | place: USA:Birmingham | reverse complement strand
TATGATGGTGAAGATCACGATGACATAGATTTGTATAACTAAACATCCGTTACTCTTACCAGTGGCGAGAGTTCACCCAAAAGAACTGCCACTGTATGCCGTTCTCTTACAAATTGGAGGAGAACGCTATGAAAGAAGAACTTATAAATCAAATCCAAATTCAAATGCTGCCATTTTTGAATAATGCGCAACTAGAAATGCTTCAATCTGTGTTGGAACACGCTTTTTACGGTGTTTCCGTTACGAATGAAGGTTCGACAGCAACCATAGGTGAAAACTACGTTGCAGCGTTTGTTGCAGCAAAGCGCATTGAGGGCTGTTCCGAGAAAACGTTGGCTTACTACCAAAACACTATCCAAGCGATGATTTCCGGCATAGGCAAAGCTGCACAGCAAATCACAACCGAGGATTTGCGAGCCTATCTGACGGAATATCAAAACGAACACAAAATCAGCCGCGTAACGATAGATAATATTCGCCGCATCCTTTCCAGCTTCTTCTCCTGGTTGGAGGACGAGGACTACATTGTAAAAAGCCCTGTTCGCCGTATTCATAAAGTGAAAACCGCCAAGATAATTAAGGAGACCTACACGGACGAGGCTTTAGAGCTGATGCGAGATAACGCACCCAGCCTGCGGGATTTAGCTATTATTGATCTGTTGGCTTCGTCCGGAATGCGTGTTGGCGAATTGGTAACGCTGAATCGGGATGATATAAACTTTGCCGAGCGAGAGTGTGTAGTTTTCGGTAAAGGCGACAAAGAACGTTTGGTCTACTTCGATGCCCGCACAAAAATACACTTACAAAACTACTTGGTCGGTCGTGATGATGATAATTCGGCATTGTTTGTTTCTCTGAAATTTCCGCACAACCGTTTACAAATTGGCGGTGTAGAAACGATGCTACGCGGACTTGGCCGACAACTCAACCTTACAAAAGTACACCCGCACAAATTCCGGCGTACCCTTGCAACCTCGGCTATAGATAAGGGTATGCCAATAGAACAAGTTCAGCAGCTTTTAGGGCATCAAAAAATCGACACCACAATGCACTATGCAATGGTAAAACAGCAAAATGTAAAGAATGGACATAGAAAATATATAGGGTAAGAGAGTTGGTGTATTATAAATGCGCGAAATAGAGTTATCTTCAGTAATAACAGATATTGCAGCTGGACCATTCGGCTCAAATTTAAAGGTTGAATGTTTCGTCCCTTCCGGATTTCCTATAGTCGATGGCGCAAACCTAAAGAGTTACAAAGTGACCGATAATATTACGAAGTTTGTAACAGAAAAAAAGGCGCGTTCGCTTGGACGTTCGATTGCAAAGCGTGGAGATGTAATAGTTACTATTAGTGGAACGTTAGGACAGATTTCCTATATTCCGGATGATTCAAAGTATACAGAGTACTTATGCTCACAACGGCAATTCCGGGTTTCGTTTGATGAAAGCAAGGTCTATGCTCCTTATTTAGTGTTTTATTTTCACACATATGAAGGGCAAAACAAAATTTTGTCCTTCGCAAATCAAACGGGTGTTCCAGCTTTATCTCAACCATTGAAAAATTTCAAAAAAATACGCTTACAGCTCCCACCTCTTGAGCAACAGAAGAAAATTGCAAGTGTAATAGAAGCCATTAATCGTAAAATCGAATACAATCAGAAGATAAACGATAATTTACAGCAACAAGCGTTCTCAGTATTTGATAATCTCATAGCTAATGCCGAAAACAACGATTACACTGTGTCCGACTATGCTTTTCTTAACCCCAAGCGGAGATTGGCAAAAAACCAAGTGGCGAGAAGCATAGATATGAGCCAGCTATCGACAAGAGGGGCTTTTCCGTCCAGCTGGGAAATAAAGCCGTTTAACGGGGGAATGCGGTTTACAAACGGAGATACGCTTTTAGCTCGCATTACTCCCTGTCTCGAAAACGGCAAAACTGCTTTCATTGACTTTCTTGATGATGGTGAAGTTGCTTTTGGCTCGACGGAGTATATTGTCCTCGCACCGAAAAATGACACACCACCCGAAATGCTATATTGTTTGGCTCGCTATCCAGCATTCGTCGATTATGCAGTCAAAAACATGAACGGAAGTAGCGGGAGACAACGTGTTTCTGCCGAAACAGTAGGGCAATACCGACTTCCCTTGTTTGACAAGCACAGTCTGGTGCTATTTAAGGAGGTTGTCTCACCAATGTTTTTGAAGATGCGCTACAATTTCCTTGAAAATATGAGACTGGCTGAACTGCGAGATGCGTTATTGCCTAAACTCATGTCCGGCGAGATCGACGTCTCCGACGTTCAGCTCTAAGCCGCTAAATTATCGTTTATGCCCTAAGGTTGTTCCTTCACAGTCGAGGTGCTTTATGAAGCTGTCATTAGATGTAAATTTGTCTCGTAATTTACGAAACAAATTCAATGAGCGGCTCAACTTTTCTATGGCAAAAACAGCAAAATTCAGATGTCCGGATGGAAAAGAAATTGAGCAAGCGTCCTTTAACGCTGTGTGTGCGGTGCTTGATCGCATAGATTCTCTGGTTGTACACTGTTGTTCTTTAGAGATTGATTCTTCAACTTCTGGGATATTCGCCTTTTATGATTTGCTAAATTATGGGCAGACATTGATTGATTGTATCGAACTCATAGCTCAAATATATGATTATAAAAGCAATGTAGGTACAAGTTGTTCTCACTTTAAAAATAGTGGGAACAACAATAAAGGAACAGATGAAAAGTATTTCAAATACCTTCGTTCCCTTTGTACCGTCCATCCTGTTGAAACAAATCACCACAAAGAATATCAAGGTAATCAACCCGAGTGGTGCCCGTATATCGGTCCTGTGAACACTGTAACCGCATGGACACTTCCAGCAAAAGACAGAAACGCCGATTTTGTGGCTATCATTTATCGAAATGATATGACCTTACAAAAGTATCTCCCTATTTATGTTGGTCAAGTCTTTTCTTATATAGAAAGTCGATACAACGAGGTAGATGATATAATTAAGGCCATTGACAATTATAATCAAGATTGTATCAGTAAATTAAAAGCCAGCAGCTTAATGTCTCCGTCTTCGTTTCCTTCATATGATGAATATCTCCACTATTTAGATAAAGAAATAAAAGTGCGCTATGAAAGTTACTGTTCTATAGCAAAATATTGGGCCGCAATTTACCAAACAAATTTCTCTGATACTGAACAGCAAAAAGCGTTAGAGCAATATAAAGCAGCGTTAAAACAGCACATTGCCTGTGTCCACAATGCTCTGCAAACTATGGACTGTGTTGTGGATTCTAATTTTGAAATTGAATTTAGCAACACATACTCATTTTCACAATTCAACAAATTTCACTATCACCTTAGCAAACTTCCAGATTTACTTCCATCTTTTGAATTGGAGCAAGATTCAAACTGGACCTTTGGCTTTATTGATGATATAGACGAATCTGCAAGAGGATATGGCGATCCAATTTATGCCCGCCTACTCTTGAAAGATGTAACCGATGCATTGTCTGCGACTTTCAACTTTGATTTTTCGCAAAACAACTGGCATTTATGGCTTCAATTTGAAGTAGCAATGTGGCTATCTGAAAATGATGTGTCATAAACAAATGGAGGGCTGATTCTATGATTTTCAGTGAAGCGACATTTGAAAGCGCCATCATTGAACTATTTGAAAATATGGGCTACACCCATATCTATGCCCCGGATATGGACAGGGACTATACCAGTCCCCTGCTAGATGACGAACTGCGCAACAGCTTGGCGCGGTTGAACAAAGCCCTGCCATCGGATGCCATAGAGGAAGCTATCTCCAAACTTAAAAACTTCGACAGTGGCAGCCTTGTGCAGAAAAACATGGTCTTTATGGACTATCTGCAAAACGGTATTACGGTAAAGTTTTTTGAAAAGGGCGAAGAACGCTCCGCGATTGTCCGTTTGGTAAACTATCAGAATGTGCAGAACAACTCCTTTTATGTGGTGAATCAGTTTGCCTTTTTGGAGGGCGGCAACAACCGCCGCCCGGACATTATTCTGTTTATCAACGGTTTTCCGCTGGTTTTGATGGAATTAAAAAGCCCCTCCAAGGACGAAGTGGGCGCAGAGAACGCCTACAATCAGATCCGCAACTATATGCAGGATATTCCGTCCCTGTTCTACTACAACGCCATCTGCGTAATCAGCGACCTTTCCGCCAACAAGGCCGGAACGATCACCTCCGGACTTGACCGCTTTATGGAGTGGAAAAGTAAAGGTGGACAATATGAGGACAACGCGGCTGTCCAGTTTGATACTTTCTATGAGGGAATGTTCCAGAAATCCCGGCTGCTGGATATTCTGAAAAACTTTATTCTATTCTCCGGCGACGCGCAAAAGCCTATAAAGATTCTGGCGGGATATCATCAGTATTTCGCTGTGCGCAAGGCTATTGAACGCGCGATTGTAGCCACCCGCACGGACGGCAAAGGTGGCGTATTTTGGCATACGCAGGGCAGCGGCAAGTCGCTGTCCATGGTGTTCTATGCCCATTTGCTTCAAGAAGCCTTGGACAGCCCCACCATTGTTGTTATGACTGACCGCATCGACCTTGACGATCAGCTGTTCACCCAATTCTGCAAGTGCGCGCCGTTCCTGCGGCAGACCCCTGTGCAGGCCGAAAGCAAGGAAAATCTGAAAGCACTGCTGGAAGATAGACAAGCCAACGGCATTATCTTTACCACGATGTTCAAGTTTGAGCGCGGCGAGCGTCCTCTGTCCGAGCGCCGGAATATTGTAGTCATGGCCGACGAAGCCCATCGCGGGCAATATGGCTTCGATGAAAAGATTGTTTTGACTGAAAATGCGCAAGGCGAAAAAGAAGCCCACACAGTCGTAGGCAATGCGCGTGTTATCCATGACGCCCTGCCCAATGCAACTTTTATTGGCTTTACAGGCACTCCGATTTCCGCTAAAGACCGCAACACCCGCGAGGTATTTGGCGATTACATCGACATTTACGACATGACCCAAGCGGTCGAGGACGGCGCTACCCGTCCCGTGTATTATGAGAGCCGCGTTGTCCACTTGAAGCTGGATCAAAACACGCTGGCGCTGATTGACTCCACTTATGATATTTTGGAGCAGCAGTCAGACACCAACACCATTGAGAAAAGCAAAAAAATGCTGGGGCAGATGGAGAGTGTGCTGGGGGCGGACTCTACCATTCAGTCCTTGTGTGAAGATATTGTTGCCCATTACGAAAAATACCGCGCCAATTTGTTGACAGGTAAGGCAATGATTGTAGCCTATTCCCGCCCCATTGCCATGAAAATCTACCGCAAAATTTTGGAATTGCGTCCATCATGGAAAGAGAAAATTGGCGTTGTTATGACGGGCGGCAACAATGACCCGGAGGATTGGAAAGAGGTTATTGGCACAAAAGCCCACAAAGAAGAACTTGCCCGTAAGTTCAAAGACAACAACGACCCGATGAAAATCGCCATCGTGGTAGATATGTGGCTGACCGGGTTTGATGTGCCGTCCTTAGCCACAATGTATGTGTACAAGCCCATGCACGGCTATAATCTGATGCAGGCTATTGCCCGCGTAAACCGCGTTTTCAAGGACAAAGAGGGCGGTTTAATCGTTGACTATGTGGGCATTGCTGCGGCGCTGAAAGCGGCCATGAAAGAGTACACAAAGCGTGATCAATCCCGCTATGGCGATATGAATATTGCCAAGATCGCTTACCCGAAGTTCCGTGAGAAATTGCAGGTCTGCAAGGACCTGCTGCATGGGTACGACTTCAGCGGTTTTATCGGCGGCACACCATTGACGATGGCAAAGCTGGTTACGGGCGGCGTGAACTTTGTTTTGGATGCAAAGCATCCGAAGCGCAAGGATTTGTTCTTGAAAGAGGCGCTGCTGTTAAAACAGGCACACTCCCTGTGCTCCAGCATGACCAACGAACAGGAGCGCCACGAAGCAGCTTATATGGAGGCCGTGCGTTCTACGGTAATAAAGGTTACCTATGGCGGTAACGGTGGCAAGACGCTTTCTCTGAAAGAAATCAATGCGCAAATTAACGAGCTATTGAAAGCCAGTATCCAAAGCGAGGGCGTTATCAGCCTGTTTGACAGCAAATCTGCCGGCGAAAACATCAGCCTGTTTGACCCAGCCGTCTTGGAAGAAATCTCGAAGATGAAAGAGAAGAATATCGCAGTCGAGATCTTGAAAAAGTTGATGGCCGAGCAGGTGTCCGTGTACAAGCGAACCAATGTTGTACAATCCCAGAAATTCTCCGAGAAAATCACGCAGTTGATGAACGCCTACTACAACGGTTTGATCGACAATGAGGAAGTCATCAAGGAACTGCTGAAAACAGCCGAGGAGATTACCAACCTGTACAAGAACGGTGAAAAGCTGGGCTTAACGCAGGAAGAATTGGCTTTCTACGATGCGCTGACGAAGCCGGAGCATATCAAGGATTTTTACGAGAACGACCAACTGATTGCCTTAACCCATGAGCTAACCGATATGCTGCGGAAGAACCGCACGATTGACTGGCAGAAAAAAGAAACCGCTCGCGCCAGTATGCGTAAGATGGTGAAGCGGCTTCTGAAAAAGTATAAGTATCCCCCGGAAGATTACGATACAGCAATCAGTACGGTTATCAGTCAGTGCGAGATGTGGACAGATCATGTGATGGATGCGTAAATAAGAGAGGGTTTTCGAATGAAAACAGATGATGAAAACGCTAATGTTTTAGATGTGGATTTTTTTCAAAAAGCCTATAAAAAGCTGAAGTCAAGCGCATATTACGATAAAACCAATCTGTACCTGCGCGACCGCATTGCGTGTGCAGAATCCGAAACGGACATTGACGATACGCTCAGGAAATTATGTGACGCTCTGCAAAGCGACTCTTGGGATAATTATGCGGCAGACATCTTGTCAAAGATACGCTGCATTCATCTTCCTAAAAAGATTGCAGAAGCATCTCCTACATCTTCGGACTCTAACAAAAAGCAGGGGACCCTTATTCTGAATAGCCGAAACGCGAAAAGAATTTATTTTGACAAAGATGGAATTCAGACGTTCATTGATATGCCTGTCGAGGGACATATTCTTGGCGTTGTGTGGATTATGCTTATCGGCTGGCAATTGGATAAGGAGTATACAAATTGCTACGGGAATCGCATCAGAGAAAAGCTGTACAATGAACTGTCTGACAATGTCACGTTCTCACCGTATCTGTTTGAGCCCTATTATCAAAAGTACGAGAGCTGGCGAGATAAGGCGCTAGACATTGCACAGGAACATCTGAAACGCGACAATGTACTTATAACTACGCTAGATTTTACCCGATTCTATTATTCGGTGGATATTACTACCGAATTTATGGAGTCTTTACTTAAAAAGACTCGTTTCGAAGATTCGCAGCGTATAACCTATGAGCGCATGAATGCCTTTGTAGAAAGTGTTATCACTAGATACTCTGAAATTTATTTCAGTGAGATACAAGAGGCTTCCACAAGGAAGATATTACCAATCGGTTTTTTGCCGTCTAACGTATTGGCTAATGAATGCTTGCATAAATTTGATAGTGCCATTTTAGACGGCTGGAATCCCATTTACTATGGACGCTATGTTGACGATATTTTGATCGTTGAAAAAGTAGAAAAAGGAAGTGCTATTGAAGAAACCTATAAACATTCGGAGCTCACTTTTGAAAAAGCTTTTGATCATTATGTTGTAAACGGCGATCGGTGGAATGGGCTTTCCGCCAGTGAGTCTGTCCGGAAAAAGAAACAAGCTCTATTCAAGAAAAAGAACATAGGTAAAAAGGCAATAGAATATTCTGTTTTGCCAAAATTTACAACGCCGCTTGGACCACAAACAAAAATCACCTTGCAGGCCCAAAAGGTAAAAATTTTCTATTTTGAGTGTGGGCAATCGGAAGCGCTCATTACATGCTTCCGAGAAAAGATTTCCAAAAACAAATCCGAATTTCGCAATATGCCGGAGGATGACCCCGTTTTCCAAAAAGATGACTATACGGAAATATATGTCATGGATCAAACGGGTGTCAACAAACTCCGTGACGTGAACGGTCTGAAACTTGATAAATACGAGCTGTCAAAGTATTTGGGGAAATATCAACGGATCAGCGGTATTGTCACCGACAAAAAAGAACATCAGTTTGTAAAAGATATCAAGAAAATCTTTGATGATGCAGCGCTTATTGAAAATTACACGCTATGGGAACGCATTATAACGATTCTGTTTATGAATCATTACTATGATGAACTTTTTGATTTTATCGGCATGGCAAAACATGCCATTGATAAAACAACAAGCTACGACGACAATATCACGAAGCGTTTTCATGTATCATTAAACAAGTGTCTGATATCCTGCTTGGCAAGAACGTTTGCCTTATATCAAGCAGACAAAAAGTTACATGTTGACTGTTCGCCGTTGAAAGAGAAATCATCTGAAATTTGCAATATCGTTGACATGGCTTTGTTGCTGTCAAAGAGTTACCTTAAGAGCCGTATGTTTGACAAAACATTGTGCGCAGTATGGCCGGAATTGATTTTTACGCTCTGCAAAAGCAATGATGTTTCGTTTAATCTCTCCTCCTATACCGAAACCCTAAGTTTTATAGGGGAAAATGCTTCCACGGAAAAAGGTCATGCCGTTTCTTTCGACATAGGGGATTTCCAGTATGCGTACTATCCCTACCTCGTGACAATGGCCGAGATTTCATTGGCGAATTTGATGCTTCGCATTGCAACGGGAACTTCTCTGGAATGCGCCAACGATGTCCATAAAAATGAGCAAATTTATGTTTGGGTAAACTACCGGCATAAAGAATTGGGTGACACCTCGTGTGAGATCAGGCACATTGGTAACTTACAGCAGCATCTATTTATAAAAGTTGGAGATGAGAAATTCACAAGTGTTAATGTTGCCATTTCCAGTCTGAAAATGTCTGATGATAACTTTAGATTGGCTCACATGAAACGCCCTAACAGAAGCTATGATCGGTATCAGAAAATTGCATTTCTGGTAAATACAGCCTTGAAAGAGAGTGCAAATCTGCTGGTCATGCCAGAAGCCTGCACACCTTTGGAATGGCTGCCTGTACTGGCGCGAACAAGTTCGCGCAATAATATGGCTATCATCACCGGCGTGGAACATATTTTTTCAGGCACAAATGTTTATAATCTAACAGCCGTAATTCTTCCCCATACGGACAGAAAAACCGGTGCGCAAGGTGCGCATATATTCTATCACTCCAAAAATCATTTTGCGCCGGGGGAATTGCAGCTTATACGAGGCAACATCTTGCAACCATTTGAAGGTAATGGTAGCTCAAAGAACCAAAGCAGTTATGAACTTTACAACTGGAATGACTTTTTGTTTTCTGTCTATTGCTGCTATGAACTCACATCAATTGCGGATCGATCCATATTCCAGTCTTTTGCGGATGCTATAATCGCGGTCGAATGGAACCACGATGTTAATTATTATAGCAATATCATCGAGTCATTAAGCCGAGATGTTCATTGCTACTGCATTCAGGTAAACACATCTGATTATGGCGATAGTCGTATTACACAGCCAACAAAAACAGAGAAAAAAGACATTCTAAGGACAAAAGGCGGAGCAAACGCTGCTGTGTTGGTCGGTAAAATTGAAATTGCAAAGTTGCGCGAGTTCCAAGCAAAAACATATGAACTTCAAAAAGATGACTCGACTTATAAGCCAACTCCGCCCAATTTCAATAGTAGAATTGCCTATCAAAAATCAACGGGACAATTATCAGCGGACATCATAAAAGAACTGTTTACCTAAAGAAGTCTTCTTGCAAGCCATCCATTCGGTGCTGTAAAATACAGCTAAAGAACTCATCAATGTGTTATATTGCTTTTTGCCGCATAGTCGTACGGCATTATAAAGCTGTACTTCCTATCGGCTCAAATGTAGGCTGTTTTTTCGCACTTAGTACAGTATAATATTATAAAGTGTAGGCAGGTGACAAAAGTGCTAATGAATTCAAATGAATATATTACAGTTGTCGATACTATCAAAAAAGAAATTCGATCGGCACAGTATCGGACTGCAGTTCAGGCAAATACCGAACTGTTACGGTTGTATTATAGCATAGGCAAGGAAATAAACGTCCACAAAGTTTGGGGTAATAAGTTTATCGAAAACTTGTCAATGGATATTCGTGCTGATTATCCTACGAACAAGGGATTTTCTGTCCGAAATTTGAAGTATATGGCGAAATTTGCGGCCACTTATTCTGAGCAAGAATTTGTGCAACAGACTGTTGCACAAATTCCTTGGGGCCATAATATTGTACTACTTGATAAAATCACTGATAGTGAGCAACGCCGTTGGTATGCGGAGACTTGCCAAAAGAACGGCTGGTCACGGAATGTTCTTATTCATCAAATAGAAAGCGGATTGTACGAGAGACAGGTTTTAAACAGTAAGGTTTCCAATTTTAAGCAGCGGTTACCTTCTCCACAGAGCGAACTGGCCACACAGACAATGAAGGATCCTTATGTGTTTGATTTCATTCCGTTCAGAGAGGATATGCTGGAGCGGGACATTGAGCAAGCCCTTGTACGAGATGTTACAAAACTGCTGTTAGAGTTAGGAACCGGCTTTGCATTTTTGGGAAATCAGTACCACCTAAATGTTGGTGGCGATGATTTTTATATTGACCTACTTTTTTACAATTTGAATTTACGTTGCTATGTAGTGGTGGAACTTAAGACGGGAGAGTTCAAGCCGGAATATGCTGGGCAACTCAACTTTTATCTATCAGCAGTAGATGGTATCTTAAAAAAGGATGCCGACAACCCATCCATCGGCCTACTGCTTTGCAAGAGCAAAAACAATCTCGTGGCAGAGTATTCTTTAAAAGACATATCAAAGCCTATCGGCGTGAGCGAATATAAGGTTACGAGTAAC
>OMGV01001225.1_pt1 | contig 11012 bp, 10 predicted proteins | sample 1646111 | NCBI WGS metagenome assembly OMGV01 (sample SAMN05578590, study PRJEB25193) | human gut metagenome | biome: Human Microbiome; feature: human-associated habitat; material: feces | host: Homo sapiens | place: USA:Birmingham | reverse complement strand
GCCCTTCGGCATCCAACCGGGTAAACACTATTTTCATGACAACCTATTTCACCGGCGGTTCATTGGGGACCTTCCTCGCCGGCAGTTGCTGGCAGACCTGGGGCTGGGTAGGAGTAGCAGGCATAGGCACGGTGCTGACCCTGCTGTCTCTTCTGATTACCATCTGCCACAAAGAGCAACAGCATGCCCTATTCCCTTGATATTTTTTCATGGAAAACACAAAAAGAAATTTCAAATTGCTTTGATTTTCTCCATAATTATTATACATTTGTCGAATACAGATTTAATTAATAAACATTTATCTAAAATCATCTAATTATGGAAACACACAAGAAAATCACAGTGACAGGGGTTCTTTCCGAAGGTATCGGCTTAGGCATTAAAAATGCAGTATCCATGTTGGGAGCTACTGTTCTCTGGCTGCTCACCATTTGGATTCCTTACCTGAATGTAGGCACAACCATCGCTATGAACACCATTCCCATTGAATTGAGCAAAGGAAAGGTTATTTCCCCCTTATTCATCTTCGACGGGAAATACCGTAAGTACATGGGGGAATATTTCACCTTGATAGGTTTGATGTACCTTGCCATTATTCCCGCCTTGTTTTTCATGATTATACCGGGGATCATCATATCCATAGGCTGGTCGCTCGCAATCTACATCTTACTCGATAAAGGCGTAGCTCCGGGCGAAGCCATGATTCGAAGCAACAAAGCCACTTACGGTTACAAATGGACTATCTTCGGCGTATCATTCCTGTTGGGGCTGGCTTTCTATGTCCTTATGATGATTATCTTCAACATAGCAAGCGGCGGATTTGCAATGCTCCTTCTCTTCATCATCGCCATTGTATACACTGTGGCAGCACTTGGATGTACCGCTGTCATTTACCGCAACCTGACGGCAGAAGCACAGCCGGAAGCAACGGAAACTGCGGCAGAAGTATAAACAGCTATTGAAAAACACACCCAAAAGCCCCTTTCGCTTTTAAGAGGGTATGTCAAAACTAAAATTCGCTTACGATTTTTTAGGCACGGAATTACACAGAATTCACGGAAACACAAATTACACGGAAAACACAGATTTTCTTTATTCTTTTTTCGTGAAATCCGTGTAATTCCGTACCTAAAAGAAATCATTAAATGTATTTTGACACCCTCATACGGAACAGCGAAAGGGGCTATTGTCTGTCGATATTTCCTCTTCTTATCTCGATACCCGTCCCGATGTATTTCCATTCATCAGGCTTTCCACCTCATCCACCGTCACCAGATTGAAGTCTCCATAAACGGTATTTTTTAATGCGGAAGCGGCAAGAGCAAAATCCAATGCCTTCCGGTCATCATCCGGATAAGTGATCAGACCGTATATCATACCACCCACAAAAGCATCACCAGCGCCTACACGGTCTGTTTCATGTTCAATATCATAAATGCCTGTATGCTTCAAAGTGCCATCGGAATAAAGAACAGCAGCAAGCACGTTATGATTGGATGTTATGGAATTACGCAATTCCAGAAACACTTTTTGACAACGCGGGACAAGTCGCTCCACCTCTTGTCCGAACTTCTCGAAAGATGGCAAATCAGACTCAAAAGAAACATCGGCGGTATCAACAGCTCTAAATCCTACGGGCTGTATGCCGAGAATCTCCTGATACTCAGGTTCTGCGCCGAAAATGACATCGCTGTACTGCACCAACGGCTGCATCACTTCGGCAGCAGTACAACCGTAGTTCCAAAGTTTCTTGCGGAAATTCAAATCACACGAGATGGTAAGCCCCATACGGTCGGCTATTTCAAGCGCTTCCCGGCAAGCGTCGGCTCCCTCTTGCGAAAGGGCGGCAGCAATGCCCGACCAATGAAACCAGCCTGCATCGGCAAAAATGGTTTCCCAATCGATCATACCCGGACGAAGCGTGGCGAAAGAAGAACCCTCGCGGTCGTACACCACATTGGAGTTTCGGAAAGCTGCGCCGCATTCCAGATAATACAATCCCAAACGTTTACCGCCAAACACAATGCCGTCCGTCCCCAGCCCGCTGGCACGAAGCGAATTGATACATGCACGCGACACGGCATTATCGGGCAGGCGGGTAACAAATTCCGTAGGAATGCCGAAGTGCGCCAAAGACACTGCCACATTAGCCTCACTGCCACCATATGTAGCAATAAATTCATTAGTCTGCGAAAAGCGGCGGAAACCGGGCGTAGTAAGCCGTAGCATAACTTCACCGAAAGTAACGACTTTCTTATCGGTGGAAAGGGATTTCTTTTTCATAAGTCTTATATATTCAAAAGCATCAATGGGAAGTCAAATATACTATCAAAATTCCAAGTAAACGCAAAGAATTGATAATATTTATTGGCAGGAAAGGAAAATAGAAAGGTATTAGGCAGTTTTGTTGTATTTTTGTCACGTCATATTTACAGTAAGATTATCGTATGAGTACAACAAAGAAAATTCCTTCTCCTCTTGTATCCTTTCTCCCCATCGTCCTCTTAATAGGAATGCTGTTTGCCACCATCCGCACTTTCGGCAGTGACGCTTTGAGCGGCGGAAGCCAGATATCCCTGCTCACCACCACAGCCGTTTGTGTCTTTATAGGCGTAGCTTTCTACCGGATTCCCTGGAGAGATTACGAAATAGCCATTACCAACAATGTGGCGGGAGTGACTTCCGCCATTATCATACTGCTGATTATCGGTGCGCTGAGCGGCGTATGGATGATTAGCGGAGTAGTCCCTACTCTCATATACTACGGAATGCAGATTATACATCCGGACTTCTTCCTCACCTCCACCTGCGTTATCTGCGCATTGGTGTCCATCATGACGGGAAGTTCGTGGACCACCATCGCCACTATCGGCATCGCCCTCCTGGGAATAGGCAAGGCGCAAGGGTTTGAAGAGGGCTGGATTGCAGGTGCCATTATTTCGGGAGCGTATTTCGGCGATAAAGTATCGCCGCTGTCGGATACAACGGTACTTGCCGCATCCGTCACGGACACTCCGCTGTTCCGCCATATCCGCTACATGATGATTACCACCATTCCGTCGCTCGTCATTACGCTGGTTATCTTTACGGTAATGGGATTTGCCTGCGAAACCAGCGGTACGGAGCAGATAGCCGAGTTTACCGCATCGCTGAATGCCAGATTCCACATTACGCCGTGGCTGCTGATTGTTCCGGTGGTTACGGGAATATTGATTGCACGCAAAGTACCCTCTATCATCACCCTGTTTCTATCCACGCTTCTGGCTGCAACTTTCGCTATTATATTTCAGCCCGAACTGCTGCACAAGATTTCCGGAAACAATGATTTGTTTGAAGGGACAATGATGAGCCTGTACGGCAGTACCAGCCTGCAAAGTGACAGTGCCATGCTGACTGAGCTGATTGCCACACGGGGCATGGCAGGAATGATGAACACGATATGGCTCATTATCTGCGCCATGTGTTTCGGTGGAGCAATGACGGCAAGCGGTATGCTGGGAAGCATCACTTCCGTATTCGTCCGGTTCATGAAGAATACGGTCAGTGTGGTAGCATCCACCGTCGGTTCGGGAATATTTCTCAATCTTGCCACAGCCGACCAATACATCAGTATCATCCTTACCGGAAACATGTTCAGCAACATCTACGAAAAGAAAGGATACGAAAGCCGCCTACTGAGCCGCACCACGGAAGACGCCGTTACCGTAACCTCGGCCCTCATCCCGTGGAACACGTGCGGAATGACTCAGGCCACCATTCTGAGCGTACCCACACTGACCTATCTCCCCTATTGTTTCTTCAACCTCATCAGCCCGCTGATGAGCATACTCGTTGCGGCAATCGGATATAAGATAGTGAGAAGGAAATAACTTCATAGCCCCGCCGCCAACTCCTTAAATCTCATAAAATTAAAAAAGAGAGTGAACAATCGCGGATGGGCATTGTTCTTGCAATAAACTTATAACGAACAATATAATTTAAACCTAAACAAAAATTAAGTATGAAAAAGTTTATTGCATTAGCAGCATTAGTATTGATGAGCATGGTGACAACCACCGTGTATGCACAAGAGAGTAACGCACAACGCCGTGCAGACCGCAAAGCCCAAAGAGACGCAGAGCGCGCACGCCTGAAAGCGGAACAGCAGGCAGCCGACGCGGTCTCCTACGATGATGCCGTAGCAGCGCTGAAAGCACAGAAGTTTGTATTGGAAGCCAATCAGGTAATGTTCCGCAACGGGCAGACGGCTTTCGTCACTTCCAACACAAACTTCGTATTGGTAAATCAGGCACGCGGTACGGTACAGGTGGCTTTCAACACGGTTTATCCCGGTCCTAACGGTATCGGCGGCGTAACAGTGGACGGGACGGTATCGGACATGAAAATGTCTACCGACAAACGCGGCAACATCAACTGTAATTTCAGCATCCAGGGTATCGGCATCTCCGCACAGATATTCCTTACGCTGACCAACGGCGGTAATAATGCAACCGTTACCATCAGCCCGAACTTCAACTCCAATACTATGACTTTAAGTGGCAGCCTGCTGCCGTTGAACCAATCGAATATCTTTAAGGGACGTTCCTGGTAGCCCTATTACAATATATATATTCCCAACTCCGCTGCAAGTCGCTTAAAAAGTGTACATTTGCAGCGGAGTTTTATATATTATATTCATCATGAGAGAATTTATCATCGCGGACAATCAAGATATAACCAAAGCAGGCATGATGTTTCTGTTGAGCAAACAGAAAGACACCGCCTTGCTGCTGGAAGCCGACAATAAAGCGGAGCTTATACAACAGCTACGGTTACATCCCGAAGCGGTGGTTATATTGGACTATACACTGTTTGACTTTACCGGCGCCGATGAACTGATTGTATTGCACGAACGCTTCAAAACAGCGGACTGGTTACTGTTTTCCGACGAACTGAGCGTCGGCTTTCTGCGACAAGTATTGTTCAGCAGCATGGCATTCGGAGTAGTGCTGAAGGACAATTCCAAAGAAGAGATACTCACAGCACTGCAATGCGCTTCACGTAAGGAACGCTTTATATGTAATCACGTCAGCAACTTATTACTCTCGGGAAATAACCAGTCGGCTGCTCCCCACCCCACTCTGCAAAACGCTCTGCTGACGCCTGCCGAAAGAAGTATTCTGAAAGAGATTGCATTAGGAAAAACGACCAAAGAAATAGCAGCCGAAAGAAACCTCAGTTTCCATACCGTGAACAGCCACCGGAAAAACATCTTCAGAAAACTGAATGTGAACAATGCCCACGAAGCTACGAAATATGCTATGAAAGCGGGCATTGTGGATTTGGTGGAGTACTATATCTGATTTCCCCGCTTCCGATACAAAGCTTGGCAGCCTCATCATATACAACGCCAAACTGGCCGGGAGCTATGCCCTGCAACTTCTCATCTGAAACAATACGATAGCCTGTTTCGTCCTGCCACAGCCTGCCGCCGATAAATCCGGGAGCATGGCGTATCTTGAACGTAACCGGAATCTCATCTTTAATGCCTTCCCACGGATTTTCCGTAATAAAATGAAAATCCTGCATACTGAACTCATGTCCGTATTGCAGTTCCGTATCATATCCGTGCGACACATAAATTACATTCTCGTCCGTATCTTTACGAACCACAAACCAAGGTCCGCCACTCAAGCCCAAGCCTTTACGCTGACCGATAGTATGAAACCAATAACCGCGATGCGTACCCAGTATCTTTCCCGTTTCCAACTCAACAATCCGGCCTTCCTTTTCTCCGAGGAAACGACGGACAAAGTCATTATAATTAATCCGTCCCAAGAAACAGATTCCTTGACTGTCTCGTCTTCGGGCACTGGGCAACTGAGCTTTCAAAGCAATATCGCGCACTTCCTGTTTCATCAGTCCGCCCAACGGGAACATCAGTTTGGACACTTGCAGGTAGTCTATCTGCGCAAGAAAGTCCGTCTGGTCTTTTACGGGGTCGAGGGCTGTTCCCAGCCAGGTCTTTCCATTCTGCAGAACGGTAGTAGCATAATGTCCGGTTGCCGTAAAGTCGAAGTGCCTGCCGACCCGCTGTTCAAAGCAACCGAATTTAATCAGCTTGTTGCACATCACATCCGGATTCGGAGTGAACCCGCGGCTAACTTTTTCAATTGCATAAGCGGCTACATTATCCCAGTACTCCCGATGTAAATCGACAACTTCCAGCGAAAGACCGTAACGGCGCGCTACGGCAGAAGCCATCTCCAGGTCTTCCTCTGCCGAACAGTCCATATACTCGGCATCATCCTTTCCTATCTTTATATAAAACAGAGAGGGACGGTGACCTTGCTCACAAAGGAGATGTACGACAACCGAACTGTCAACACCCCCGGATAATAAAACGGCAATATTCATATTAATAATGTATCTAACATTTCATCCGACGAACAAATGGTTTCATCGGACGAAATGCTCTTTGGTTCCGGACTTAAATTTTCTCCAACGCTTGGGACAAATCATCCAACAAGTCATCTATATGCTCCGTCCCTACTGAAAGGCGTACCGTTCCCGGCTTGATGCCCTGCTCTGCCAATTCCTGTTCATTCAATTGCGAATGGGTGGTAGTAGCGGGATGTATGACAAGCGACTTTACATCTGCCACATTTGCCAATAATGAGAATATCTGCAAGTTGTCAATAAATGTCTGAGCTTCCTTCTCTCCACCCCTTACCTCAAAGGTAAAGATGGAACCTGCTCCTTTCGGGAAATACTTCCGGTATAACGCATGGTCCGGATGATTTGGTAAAGACGGGTGGTTCACAGCCGCCACTTTAGGATGATTCTTCAAAAACTCCACCACTCTCAGCGCATTCTCCACATGGCGTTCCACACGCAAAGAGAGTGTTTCCAAACCCTGCAAAAGAACAAAGGCATTGAAAGGACTGATGGCAGCTCCGGTATCGCGCAACAAAACGGCACGGATACGGACAGCATATGCAGCCGCACCTGCCGCATCGGTAAAGCGCACGCCATGATAGCTCGGATCGGGTTCGGTCAGTTGCGGAAATTTACCGGAAGCCACCCAATCGAACTTGCCGCCATCTACAATAACACCGCCTAAAGAAGTACCATGCCCGCCAATAAATTTTGTGGCGGAATGTATCACAATATCAGCACCATGTTCGATAGGGCGAATCAGATAAGGAGTACCGAAGGTGTTGTCGATAATCAAAGGGATTTTATGACGATGAGCGATTTCGGCAACAGCACCAATATCAATAACATTGGAGTTAGGATTTCCCAATGTCTCGATAAACACGGCCTTTGTATTCTCCTGAATAGCTTTCTCGAAGTTGGATAAATCGCTCGGATCAACAAAGGTGGTCGTGACACCGTAAGCCGGTAATGTATGCGCCAGCAGATTGTATGTTCCGCCATAAATGGTTTTGGCGGCTACGATGTGGTCACCTGCACGCGTAATATTCTCGAAAGCATAGGTCACAGCCGCTGCACCGGAAGCAACCGCCAGCCCTGCAACACCGCCTTCAAGGGCGGCAACACGTTGCTCGAATACTCCTTGTGTGGGATTCGTTAGTCTGCCGTAGATGTTCCCCGGCTCTTGCAACGCAAAGCGGGCGGCTGCATGTGCCGAGTTGCGGAATACATACGAAGTAGTCTGATAAATAGGTACGGCACGCGCATCTGTAGCGGGGTCGGGCTGTTCTTGTCCTGCATGAAGTTGCAGTGTCTCAAAATGTAAATTCTTTGTGTCCATTGTCAGTTGTATTTATGAGAGGATAGAAGCCTGTTTCCAATCCTCCCCGATTTATACTCGGATGTTGCAAAGATAGAGGGATAAAACCAAGCAAGCTATGACATACAATAGGGAATTTTATACCATATTTGTGGTAGATACAAGAAGTATTCGCTATTTTTGCGGACGAAAACCAAATGATATAGAGACTGATGAAGATAAGGAAGCTGTTATATTTTCCCTTACTGGGACTCCTTGCACTGACAAGCCTGTTTTCCTGCGGAGAAGACCGTTGGAAAGAATACTATCCGCTGACAGGGCGCGACCTGTGGATGGACAGCCTGATGCGGGAAGTCTACTTATGGTACGAGGATATTCCGGCTGCCAACAGTCTGAACTATTTTCAGGCTCCGGACGCTTTCTTAAAAAGTATCTTATCAAAAAACGATAAAGGCTTTTCCACCGTCGATTCAATAATGGATACTCCGTTGCCAAGTTATGGTTTTGACTACACATTATATAAAGTGGCTACCAGCGACACAACCTATACTGCCCTCGTATCATACGTGGCAAAGAACTCTCCCGCCGAGGATGCCGGACTGGAACGCGGCAACTGGATAATGCTTGTCGACGGCGACTCCATCACCAAAAAGACAGAAGAAAGGCTTATAGATGGCGGTGCACGAACATTGCGCATCGGAAAGTATGTGATAGTAAAAGAGGAGAACAACGGCGGCACAGAGGGGGATACGGAAAACGGAGAGAACGAAGAAGAAGATAAAGAGGTAGGAATCATACAGGAAACAGGAGATGTTGCACTCCCGGCAGTCCGTCCGGTAACGGAGAGCGCCATCTATGACACAAATTTTATACAACTGGAAGGCACTGATTACAAGATAGCCTATCTGGCATACAACTCTTTCACTGCCGGCACTGCGGAACAGAGTGAGAAGTACAACAATGAGTTACGTGCTTTCTCCCAAGAATGCAAGCAACGCGGCATTAATAATCTTGTACTCGACTTCCGCTATAATTCCGGTGGAGAAATGGAATGCGTGCAACTTCTCGCAGATATCCTTGTACCTGCCGATAAATTGGAAAACCCTTTTGCTTTCTTGCAATATAATGATAAGCAAAGCGCCCAAAACCGTGACCTGATATTGGACTCCCAACTCTTGCAAGGCGGAGTCAATCTGAATCTGCCCACCGTTTATATCATCACAAGCGGAACCACTGCCGGTGCAGCGGAAATGCTTATTAACTGCCTGAAACCCTATATGAAGGTAGTGCTCATCGGACAGACAACCAAAGGAGAATACGTGGCTACGGAAACTTTCATCAATCCCAAATACCCCTGGGCGGTACGTCCGGTCGTATGCGAAGTATTCAACTCCAACGGAGAAGCGGATTATAGCGCAGGCTTTAAGCCGGATATCGCTATCAACGAAACATCCTACCTGCAATATTATCTGCCCTTAGGCGAGCCTGACGAAATTTTGCTCCATACAGCCCTGCAAGTCATAGCTGGAATTGTCGAGTTGCCGACCCCAAAAACAGGCACTGCCATAGTCCGGAGTTTCACCACTCAAAAGAACCTGCGCAAGGGGTTGATTGTCAAATAGCAGAAACAATGAATTAAACAACGGAAATAATGAGAAAAATAGTCTTTGCATTGTCAGTTGTACTCACAGTAATAACAGCTTGTGAAGACAATCATGACTCTACCGTCAACGGAAACCGCTCTACCGTACCCTTTTCCAAAATTCAATTATCGGAAAAAAGTACCTATGAAGCGGGAGTACCTACAGTAACCACCACTCAAACCTACTCATACAGTCAGGGACAATTGACCGGATTCACTATCGTACAAAGTTATTCGGTTCAAGGCGAACCGATGTGCATTGAAAACGCAGCATCAGTAACTTATAGTGAACATCAGGCTGTAGTAACGGATAATTTCGGCAATGTGTCAGTCTATACCCTGGACGACAAAGGATACGCCACCTCATGTACACGGCAGGAAAACGGTACGATCCGCACCTATACTTTCTCGTATTTCACCGCTCCGGAAGGTAAATATTACCTGAAAAACATAACCGAAAGCATCAATGACGGCGTATACGCATCCATCGACATAGACTACGGCAACTATCAGGCATTGCGCATCCTACAAAAGACAGATACTTACGGGCAGGCATATACGGCTACCACCCCGGCAAATGACGGAATAAATAATCTGTCAGGAGTTCCCTGCCTGTTTCTCGCCGAATTATATCCGCTTTCGCTACATACAGCCGCTCTATACGGGAAATTCCTGGGAGAGCCGTTTCCTATTTTAATAGACCGGATTATCCCCGATGGAAATAAAGAGGTCACCAATTATATCTTCTCTTTTGACAAACGCAATCTCATGACTTCCTGCAAAGAAGTCATAAACAGTTACGGCACAGATTATACCCGTACCGTAAGCTATGTGATTGAATAATCATCTGCTAAAGAATTTGCAGAAAAACAGAATGTGATAATCTATGGAATTATTCCAATACGTACCGGTATGACCGCCGGGACGTGTTATAAAATCGTGGTCTATCTTGCACTCCAGCAACCTTTTGTGCAGGTTCCTGTTCACATCAAGGAAGAAATCGCTTTCACCGCAATCGACAATCAGAGCCAAATCGCCGTTCTTCAGTTTATCAACCTGATTGATTACCGTATGGCTATCCCATACCGCCTCATTGGCGGCAAGCTCGCCCAACTGCTTCTTCATTTCCCAATTATCAGGAAACGGACGGATATCCACTCCGCCACTCATACTTCCCGCCGCACCGAATATATCGCTGTGGCGGATGGCATTCCACAACGCACCGTGTCCACCCATGCTCAAACCGCTGATAGCACGCGCACCCTTCTTGGGAATCGTAGCATAATGCTCATCCGTATACTTCACCAGTTCCGAAGAAATGAAAGTTTCATAACGATAAGCGGAATTCCGGGGACTGTCCCAATACCAACTGTTCTTACCATCGGGACATGCAAATATTACGCCTTTTTCATCAGCAATCCGAGGCAGCTCCGGTTTGACGCCAATCCACGTACGCGCGTTACCTCCATAACCATGCAACAGATAGATTACCGGACAAGCTTGCGGATTTCCGGCAACAACCTTATCCGGAAGAATATAAACCACCTTTACCTCCCTGTTCATCGAAGGACTTTTTACAAACACAGTATCTACACGTGCGGCATGTACACTTAAAGCCAGCACTTGCAATAAGAA
>OMGV01001213.1_pt1 | contig 11091 bp, 9 predicted proteins | sample 1646111 | NCBI WGS metagenome assembly OMGV01 (sample SAMN05578590, study PRJEB25193) | human gut metagenome | biome: Human Microbiome; feature: human-associated habitat; material: feces | host: Homo sapiens | place: USA:Birmingham | reverse complement strand
CTTTCCCTACACGACGCTCTTCCGATCTAGTTTATTTGTAGTAATATTTAAATGAATGAATTTATTCATTCTTGAGATGATATGATAAAATTTGTTATTATATTAGGATCTTTCTGATATTATATAAGTGATAAATAAAATAGAAATGAATATAGAAGGAGGGATTTATGATGAAGAAAATATTTTTTGTGCTATGTTTGTTATTATCTTTATATTTATGCACAGGTTGTGGAAAAAATGAACAAGTTGTGGATAACACTGTTTATGTAAAAACACAGACAATTGATTATGGTGCAAGTAGTAATGAAGATAATTATGCAGGTGTAGTTAAAGGTCGTTATGAAACTAATTTAGCTTTTCAAGTTAGTGGAAAAATATTATCTAGAAATATAAATTTAGGAGATAGAGTATCAGCAGGAGATGTCTTGATGGTCATTGATGACAAAGATATTAGACAGAGTGTAAATGCCTATGATGCTCAAGTGGAAGCTGCTAAATCGCAATTGAATTTAGCACAATCTAATCTTGCTAGATATGAACAGTTATATGCAGCTAATGCAGTTAGTGCTCAATCTTTAGACCAATATCAAAATGCTTATGATAGTGCTTTATCAGCATATAATCAAGCTGTAGCTCAAGCGACACAAGGATATAATTCTTTGGGTTATACACAATTAGTCGCAAATGCAAATGGTGTTATTTCTAGTGTAAGTGGTGAAACTGGTCAAGTCGTAAGTGCAGGTCAGACTGTAGCGGTGCTTATTCAAGATGGAGAAAGAGAAATTGAAATATCCATTCCTGAAAATAAAATTCAAGATATAAGCATAGGCCAAAATGCGACAGTTGATTTTTGGGCTTTAAAAGGCACTACTGTTCAAGGTGTAGTCAGAGAAATATCACCGATAGCTGATGCCGTAGCAAAGACTTACAAAGTTAGAATTAGCCTTGTAAATCCTCCATCTGATATTCAATTAGGTATGACTGCAAATGTTATATTTACAGGAGCAAATAATGGTGATACAAATATTAGTTTGCCATTGAGTGCATTGTATCAAGTGGAAAATAAAACTCAAGTTTGGATCGTCAATGATGCTTCTTGTGTGGAATTAAAAGATATAAATGTAATATCTTTGGGAAAAAATGATGTGATTGTCAGTGGATTAAATAAAGGTGATGTAGTAGTAACAGCAGGTGTACATAAACTTTATGAAGGGCAATCAGTAAAATTAGCGGATGGTGATACTTTATGAGAAATTTAACAGAAGTATCATTAAAAAATAAAAATCTAGTCTGGTATTTTATTGTTGTGATTTTTTTTGCAGGAATTTTTTCCTATACGAAATTGGGACGAATGGAAGACCCTTCATTTACGATTAGACAAATGGTAGTATCTGTAGCTTGGCCAGGAGCGACAGCTTCACAGATGGAAGAACAAGTTACAGATAAGATTGAGAAAAAATTGCAAGATACACCAGGTCTTGATTATGTAAAAAGTTTTTCGCGTTCAGGCGAAGCTGTTATCTATGTGAATTTACGTGATAATATAGATAATGATAAGATACGACCTACATGGCTTGAAGTTCGCAATATGGTTGATGACATAAAAAAGGATTTACCAGAAGGCGTTTATGGGCCATATTATAATGACCGATTTGATGATGTATATGGTTCTATATATGCTATCACAGGTGATGGTTATTCTTATGAAGAAATGCGTGAAAAGGCAGAAAAAATAAGACGTATCTTATTGACTGTGGATAATGTCAGCAAAGTAGAACTTGTAGGTGAACAGCCTGAAAAAATATATATAGAAGCTTCATTAGATAAGCTTTCTGAATTGGGTATTAGTCCTCAAGATATCACGCAAGCAGTGCAGACTCAACAACAAATGACACCTGCGGGCATGATTGAAACTCAGACGGATAATGTATATTTACGTTTAAGTGGTCAATTCGCTGATGTAGATATGCTCAAAGAAATGCCTATCAATGCAGGTGGTAAAATTTTGCGTTTGGCAGATATAGCAAAAGTAGAACGTAGATATGTAGAGCCAGCAGAACCAAAGATGTTCTACAATGGAAAACCAGCTATAGGTCTTGCTGTTTCTATGGAAGCTGGAGGTAATATTTTAACTCTAGGTGATAATCTACAAAATACTATTGAAGAAGTGCAAAAATATATACCTACAGGTTTAGAGATAAATCAAGTATCTAATCAGCCACAAGTGGTAAAAGACTCAATAGATGAATTCGTAGGTTCCCTGCGAGAAGCAATTATCATCGTATTAGCAGTCAGTTTCTTGAGTTTAGGACTCAGAACAGGTATGGTAGTTGCAGGTTGTATACCTCTTGTTATTTTAGGCGTATTTGTTGCTATGGAAGCTTTAGGTATAGATTTGCATAAGGTTTCTTTAGGAGCGTTGATTATTTCTTTAGGTTTATTAGTGGATGATGCTATTATTGCTGTAGAAATGATGAGTGTAAAACTTGAAGAAGGCTTAGATAGATTTAGTGCTGCTTGTTATGCGTATAAAGCGACAGCTATGCCAATGCTTAGCGGTACACTAATTACTTGTGCAGGCTTTATACCTGTAGCTTTTGCCGATGGATTAGCATCTGAATTTTGTAGTGCGTTATTCCCTGTAATTGCCATAGCTTTGATTTTATCTTGGATTGTATCTGTAATGGTAGCTCCATTATATGGTTATAAAATAATTAAAGTTAAAGTAAAAAAAGATGAAAAGGGAAATGTAGATCCATATCAAAGTAAATTTTATACATTTTTTAGAAAGATATTATGTTATTGTTTAACACATAAAAAAATAATATTGTCTAGCACAGTAGTTATATTCGCTATTTCTATTTATTGTATGAAATTTATAAGTCAGGAATTTTTCCCACCATCTCAAAGACCAGAGCTTGTAGTAGAACTTACTTTGCCAGAAGGTTCATCTATAAAGGCTACAGAAGAACAAGCTGAAAAATTGGCAGATATTTTAAGTGAAGAACAAGATAAAATAGATAATTTTGCTTATTATACAGGTCAAGGCTCTCCACGTTTTGTATTGACTTTTGACCCTGTATTACCAAAAGATAATTATGCTCAATTTGTAATTACAGCAAAAGATGTAGAAGCTAGAGAATATTTAAATCAAAAATTATTTAAAATTTTAAATGAAGATTTTCCAGCAGTACAATCAAATCTTAAATTTTTACAAATGGGGCCACCTGCTGATTATCCTGTAATGATTAGAGTTTCAGGATATGATGTGGATAAGGTAAAAAATATAGCTGATGAAGTAGCTATGAAGATGCGCCAAGATAGTAATATTTACAATGTAAATTTTGATTGGCAAGAAAAAGCAAAAACACTTCATTTAGAATTAGACCAAGATAAATTGAGAGCAATGGGTATATCTAGTCAAATGGTTGCCCAGACCTTATATACAGAACTTACAGGAGCAACAGCTGCTCAATTTTATCAAGGTGATAGAACCATTGATATTGTAATGCGTCTAGATGATAAAGATAGAGATAATCTGGAAAGTGTGCGTAATTTACCGATTTATTTAGGGCAATATGGATATGTTCCGCTTGAACAGATTGCTAAAATCAGTTATCGTGCTGAAGATGGTGTTATTTGGCGTCGTGATTTGAAGCCTACAATCACTGTTCGCGGTAGTATCTATCAAGGAACAGCCAATGATGCAACTGAAAAAATATATAATCAATTAGCTGATTTACAAAAAGATTTACCATTTGGTTATAGCATTGAACCAGATGGAGCTATGTCAGATAGCCAAACAGCCATGGAACATTTATTAAAACCTATACCTGTGATGGTCATAGCTGTTATTACTATATTGATGTTCCAGTTGAGAAGTGTACAGTTAATGATAATGACTGTACTTACAGCTCCGCTTGGCTTAATTGGTGTTAGCTTTGGTATGTTATTGTTTGATAAACCAATCGGCTTTGTGGCAGTATTAGGTATCTTGGCTTTATTTGGTATGATTATTCGTAACTCAATTATCTTGATTGACCAGATAAAGAAACATATGCTTGATGGTGAAAAACCATGGAATGCTATTATTGATTCTGCTGTATTGCGCTTCCGTCCAATAATGCTTACAGCAGCAGCGGCAATACTTGGCATGATGCCACTTGTACCAAGTACACTTTGGGGTTCAATGGCAATTGCTATTTCTTGTGGTTTAGTAGTTGCTACGATTTTAACTTTGCTCATTTTACCAACAATGTATGCAGCATGGTTTAAAATCACACCAGATAGTGAAAATAAATTGAAACAGAAATAAAATGTTTCACGTGAAACAAAAAGAGTTTTTAGATAATTTTCGTCTAAAAACTCTTTTTTTATAAATAAAATTAGTCAAGGAAATTTGTCCATGAAATAAAATTTTTATATAAGTTTTAAATCATTTATTATTATAATTAGAGTATGATTTCATTGTTTTGTTATAAGGTAAATTATTATAATTAAAGATAAGGATTGAGCAATATGGTAGAAGATATTTTAAAATTAATAAAAAATAATTATAAAATGAGAGAATTATTATCATCTTGTCCATTGTTTATTTTAGAACGAATGGAGAAATGTAATTTTCCTGCTGGTAAATTTGAGCTTTTTCAAGGGAAAAAATATGATTTTACATATATAGTTGTTTCAGGACAGATAAAAATTTTTTTGATATCGACTAATGGTAAATCTGTTGTTTTAGATATTTATGGAAGTGGTATGTTAATTGGCGAACAAGAAGCTATTATAAATAAAGCATACAGTGCATCTGTTTTAAATATTACAGATGTTACATTATTAAAAATTAATAATAATGATTTTAGAAAGTGGATTTCTTGTGATAATTTATTTGCCAATAAGTTATTACATAATTTATCATCACAAATTTATAATTTAACACAAAGAACAGAACGATATAGTCTTTATTCTGCAATGGAACAAATTATAAGTTTTTTAATTAAATCTTATGAGAATAATGAAACTATTACTAGAGAAAAATTAACATATGAAGTAGATACTTCATATCGTAATATTAATCGTATTTTGAAAAAATTAATAGATTTAAAGGCAATTGAAATTAATAATGGTAAAATTTATATCTTAAATAAAAAGTTAATAGAAAGAATATTAGAAAAAAATAATTAATTGCATAAGAAAGGGCGAGAAATTATGTACAAGAAAGAACCACATATACAATTAACATCTGAAATAAATACAGATAGTGCTATCATTATGGGGGATCCTGCACGCATTGATGCAATTGCTAAATTAATGGCAGATACAAAAGAATGGGCATTCAATCGCGAATACAAATCAATTGTAGGGACTTATAAAGGTAAAAAAATATTAGCTATTTCTACTGGTATAGGTGCTCCATCTACAGCTATTTGCATTGAAGAATTGAATAATATAGGTGTAAAAAAAATTATACGAGTTGGCTCAGCTGGAGCTATGCAGCCTAATATTAATTTAGGAGAATTAATCATTGCTGAAGGTGTTGTTCGAGATGATGGATTATCCAAAAAATATGTTCCGGAAATATATCCGGCAGTTCCTGCTTATCGTTTATTAAAATTAGCTCATAAATATAAACCAGAAGCTATTTATGGCATAATACGTTCACATGATGGTTTTTATGTAGATGATAATGAAAGTGTAGAACAATTTTGGTCTGAACAGGGAATAGTAGGTTCTGATATGGAGTCTGGTATTTTGATGGTACTTGGACGTAAACGAAAAATAGAAACTTTATCTATTTTAAATAATGTAGTTTTATATCAAGGTGATTTAGCTCAAGGTATTAATAGTTTAGTTAACGGTGAAGATTTAATGGCACAAGGTGAGATTTCTTCTCTAAAATTAGCCTTAGATATATTAAGTGATAAAGAATTGGAGAGATAATCATGAGCAATACACAAATAGAAAAACAACATAATTGGTGGTATAGTCAATTATTTACCAATTGGAAAAAATTTGAGATAAGTTATATTTCAATATTGATTTTATTACAATTAATTGTATATGCAATTGTTCCTGATAGTGTAATTGGTATGATTTCAGGTGTAGCTGGAGTTCTTTGTTTAGTATATGGTATGAAGGGAAGAAAGATTTCCTTTATTTTTGGAACAATTCAATGTATTGCTATGACTTATATTGCTTGGATAAGTCATGCATATGGATCTTTTGCTATGGACATAATATATATAATTTCACAACCAATTGGCTGGTTTATGTGGGGAAAAAACGAAGCAACACATTCGTTTGAAGCAAATACAAGACGAAAAATTTTCCTTGCTGCATTTATAGCATGGATTATTGGTTGGTTCGTATTATCAATGCTAGGTGGACAATTACCATATTTGGATTCTATAAATTTCATTATTAGTTTAATTGCACAGTTACTATATATATTAAAATATAAGGAAAATTGGTCATTATGGATTATCGTAAATATTGCCAATGCTACTTATTGGACGATTTTAACAATTCAAATGTTAATGGGGGAAAATAGCATAGGTTCTTTAGGTGCTAATTTATCTCAAGTAGCATTGCAGTTTGCTTTATTGTTTAACTCTGTATATGCCAATAAAGTATGGGCAAGTGGTGCAGCTGATAATGAAGGTGGAGCAAAATAAAATGTTTCACGTGAAACAAAAAAGTGCAAGTAGGAAATTTCTTACTTGCACTTGTTTATTTATTTAATTAGCAAATCTTTTACGAGGTTTTCTACTAATTGGTGGTTTGAGATACATTAAGGCACTTGTTATGAACATCAAAATTCCAGCGAAAATAAAGACGAATTTTAAACCAAAGAAAGTGCCGATAAAGCCACCAACTAATGGGCCAATAGTTGAACCAATTTGTTGAGCTGCAAACATCAAACCAAAGATACGCCCACGTTGTTCGGCTGGACTTTTTTTTACTAAAATAGAATTGATTGATGGATATACACCAGCATAGAATAAACCACAAACAAACTGTAAAATGGCAAATGGAGTAAGCGTGCTAGGTATTGATTGAATGATTAAAATAAAACCTGTACCAGCAAGGGTTATACACATAGTACGGAAAAATCCATGTGATTGACCATATCTGCCCCAAAGCGGTGCGGAAATAGCTCCAGCAAAACCACCTAAAGAAAAGACCATACCAGATAACATGATAACATTATCCATGCTATGATGTAGTTCAGCTACATATAATGTTAATATAGGCTGAAGAATTAAAATTGCCATCTGGATAACAATAGCACATTCAAGCATACGTCTAATCATAGGCACTTTTAATAAATTTACTTTTTCTGCTTCTTTAGCTAATGCTAATTGTTCAGGTGTTTTAGCTTCACGAGGTGGTTCTTTAATGAAAATTAAGGTGATTAAAGTAATCAAAGCGAGAGCACCTGCGGAGATAAAGAAGGAAACTCGCATACCAAATACACTGGCTAATACGCCACCGAGTAATGGCCCAATAACTCCGCCAGCAGTTAATGCACCTTGCATTACGCCCATACAAAAACCGAGCTTTTCCTTGGGAGCATAAGAGGACATAATAGCAAGTTCAGCAGGCCAAAGTCCAGCGGCAAAACCTTGGAGAATACGAGCAAACATTAATTGAATAGGAGAGCTAACGATACCACAGATGAAATAAGTAATAGCAAGACCTACTCCAGCACGTACTGCCATAGGTTTTCGCCCTTTTTTGTCAGATAATTTGCCCCAGATAGGAGCCATAACAGCACTAACGATGAATGTTACGGAAAATATAATGCCTGACCACATGTTTACATTGTCAGATGTTACACCTAATTCATTAATTAAATACATAGGTAAAAATGGAATGAGCATAGTATAACTAGCTGACATCAGTACAACATTGCAAGTCAAAATGGCTAAAACAGCTTTCCAATTCAATTAAATCAATCCTTTCGTAATAATTTTATAGTTTATTAATTATTTTTATAAAAAAATAATTAAATATCTAAGATGATTATACATCAAAAGGTATAAATTAAAAAGCTACTATAGACGAAAAATATTCTTTGGGCTACAATTAATTATAGATTAATAAATAAGGACGTGATATTGTGTATAAATTAGCACCATCATTATTAGCAGCTGACTTTGGTATTATAAAAGAACAATTAGCCAAATTAGATGAAGCAAAAGTCCCTTATCTTCATTTAGATATTATGGATGGGGTTTTTGTACCTAATTTATCTTTCGGTCTTGCTGTTGTTGAGTCTATTCGCAAATATACAAAAATGGTTTTTGATGTGCATTTGATGATTATAGAACCAGAACGTTATGTAGAACAGTTCGCTAAAGCTGGTACAGATATTTTCTGTTTCCATATTGAAGCAACTAAAGATGCAAAAGCTACAGTAGATAAAATAAAAAAATGTGGTATGAAAGCAGCTATCGCTGTAAAACCAGCAACACCAATAAGTGAAATAAAAGATTTATTAGGTGAATTAGATATGGTCTTAGTAATGACTGTAGAACCAGGTTTTGGTGGTCAAAAATTCATGGAAGACCAGATGGAAAAAGTAAAAGAATTAGTAAAACTTCGTGAAGAAAATAATTATAAATATGATATTGAAGTTGATGGTGGTGTAAATCCTGAAACTATAAAAACATGTTTTGCTTCTGGTGCAAATGTAATTGTAGCAGGTTCTGCCGTTTTAGGAGCAAAGGATATTTCTGCAAGGGTAGAAGAATTTGCTCAAATTGCCAAAGAATATAATATTTAATTTTTATCATAAAAAAAACGTATTATCCATAAAAGATAATACGTTTTTTTATTTGAATTATTTAATTTGCAACAGTATCTGTAGTTGTGTTTTCAGTTACTGGTTGGCGATTTTTTTGACTTGTCCAACCATATTTGATTGTGAGAGTTGTTATACCTGCGATTAACATAAACAATGCCATAGTAAAATATCCAAGGTCAAAAGAACCAGTTTCTGTTTTGATGAAGCCCATCATATAAGGGCCAACCCAACCACCAAGATTACCACAGGAATTGATAAGACCGATAGCACCAGCAGCTGCAGGGCCTGTTAAGAATGTAGTAGGAACTGTCCACCATACGCCCATAGAAGCATAGATGCCGATAGCGGATAAGCAGATTAAAAATAATGCTACAGAAGGATTGCTAGCAAATGGGCTAAGTCCAAGACCGATAGCACCGATGAACATGGCAATAGCTACATGCCAAACTTTATCACCTGTTTTAGTAGATGTATAACCTGTGATTATTTGTACGATTAAAGCTACAGTCATAGGGATAGCAATAGCGCCACCTAATAGAGAAGTTGACCAACCAGAAATGCTTTTTAATACAGTTGGCATCCAGAAGTTGAAGCCCCAGAAACCAATTACCCACATGAAATAGATAAAGCAAAGTTTTAAAACTTTTTTATCAGTAAAAGCTTGCATAACAGTATATTTTTTTACTTTTTGTAAACGAGCTTGTTCAGCTTCAAAAGCTTCTGTTAAATATTTTTTCTCAGCATCATTGAGCCAAGATACTTGATCTGGTCTATCTTTAACCCAGAAGAAGAATACTACAGTAAAGAGGAGAGCAGGAACAGCTTCTAAGATGAATAATTCTTGCCAACCATGCATACCTAAAATAGAAGTATTTAATAAAACACCAGCTAAAGGAGCACCGATAATAGTAGATAATAATAGCGAAGTAAGCATTAAAGAAGTAGCACGAGCTCTTTCTTTTGGTGTGAACCAACGAGGGAATAATACAGAATAAATAACAGGATAAAGACTTGCTTCAGATGCACCAAGTAAGAAACGATAGATATAAAATTCAGTTTGAGTAGACATGAAAGCCATGAGAACGCAAACGAGACCCCATGTGAACATGATACGGGCAATCCATTTACTAGCAGAATATTTAGCAGCGATAAGAGAACCAGGAATTTCTAAAAGTAAGTAACCCATGAAGAAGATACCAGCACCAGCTCCAAAGATTTCAGGTGTAAGCCATGGTAAATCTTCAGTCATAGTCAAAGCTGCATAAGCTATATTTACACGGTCGATACAAGCGATGATTGAAACTAAGAATACAGGTAAAATAATATGTAAATCACGCTTTCTTTTTAAACTTGCAAAATTGATTTGTTCCATTGTTAAAACCTCCTAATAAAATATTTTGTGTAAAACTAAGTATAAATACAAAAAACCTCCGCCCCATAAAGGGACGGAGGTTATATTTCCGCGGTACCACCCTGATTTTGTCTTAATTATAGACAACAGCTCTCAACGTACATCATAATACGCGGTTCTTATAACGTAGAACAAACGTTTTAGCTTACTGGATTTCAGCTAAAATCTTCAAGGATGATTTTCATTTTTCTTTTGGCTACCACTTTTCAGCAAAATAGTGGCTCTCTGTAAGCTTTAAGGAAAAATTACTTGTTCCTATCTCTAGATTTATACTTTATTTTATATTTACAAATTTACAAAACTCATTGTAGATTAATATAATCTTATATTGCAAAATTGTCAATAGTTTTTTTAAAATAATTTATGATAAAATAAATAAATAATAAAAATTACAGAAAGTAGGTTGAAAAAATGGATAGTAGAAATTTACAATTAGCACATAATCTCATAAATTATTCTGTGCGTTTACAAAAAGGCGAAAAACTTTTAATTGAATTGATTGATGAAGGTATGGAGCTTGCACAAGCTTTGATACAAGAAGCTTATAAAGTAGGCGGTATACCATTTTTGACTATAAAAAATTTGAAAATGCAACGTGAATTATTATTAAATGCTACAACAGAGCAAATGAAGCTTTGTGCAGAATATGAATCACTTCGCATGAAAAACATGGACGCATATATTGCTATTCGTGGCAGTGAAAATGTAAGTCAATTGAGTGATGTGCCAGCAGATAAAATGGAAATTTATTCTAAATATTGGATGAAGCCAGTGCATAGTGATATACGCGTGTCAAAAACAAAATGGTGTGTTCTTCGTTATCCAAAGATCGGAAGAGCACACGTCTGAACTCCAGTCACGTGAAACGATCTCG
>OMGV01001188.1_pt1 | contig 11433 bp, 10 predicted proteins | sample 1646111 | NCBI WGS metagenome assembly OMGV01 (sample SAMN05578590, study PRJEB25193) | human gut metagenome | biome: Human Microbiome; feature: human-associated habitat; material: feces | host: Homo sapiens | place: USA:Birmingham | reverse complement strand
TGACTGGAGTTCAGACGTGTGCTCTTCCGATCTATCTTGCGTTGCAAAACACAGGGGAGGAGTTTTAAACACACCGTAAGGACACGAGAGACGACAAGGGAGGAGGTTTAATATCCTTCTAACGCATTTTTTAGCGAATAAGTGGATTGTGTTTGTCCTCCTCCTTGCATTGCAGTGCAATAAAGGGAAGATACCGAGAAACATCAGTTTCTGAGAAGAGGGGCTGGAATATACAAGGACGATCTCCACGGATCACCTATTGAGCTTATTTTTTTATTATCACGAAACTCCAATTTACAAAACAGAAAATAAAAAACGTGACAACTCATATCCGAGAAGTCACGCTTTCTATAAATAGTTATAACTCTTATCAGTTATTATCCGCCGGTTTCACCGATACATACGAACGGTTTTCTTTACATTTACGGAACACTACCGTACCGTTTACCAATGCGAACAACGTATGGTCTTTTCCAATACCCACGTTTTCTCCGGGATGATGAACAGTACCTCTCTGACGAACCAAAATATTACCGGCCTTAGCATATTGTCCACCGAATATTTTGATACCCAATCGTTTGCTTTCCGATTCACGACCGTTCTTCGAACTACCAACACCTTTCTTATGTGCCATTTTCTTAGAAGTTTAATAGGGTTAAGCAACAATTTCTTTAACTAACACTTCGGTGAAATATTGACGGTGACCGTTCAATCTACGGTAACCTTTTCTTCTTTTCTTCTTGAAAACAAGAATTCTTTCACCTTTCACGAGGCCTTTTTTACCGAAACCGTCGTTCGAAACGACCTCACACACGACTTTCGCACCTTCCACGGTGGGAGTGCCCACAGTTACAGCTCCGTCTTTATCGACGAGCAATACTTTGTCAAATTCGAGAACAGCTCCATGCTCTGCTCCCAGATAGTGGACAAACAATTTCTTTCCATTTTCTACTTTGAATTGTTGTCCTTGAATCTCAACAATAACGTACATTGTATTTTTATTTTTACGTTCTCTCTGCCGGGCGGGGTCAACCGAGACACCTCTTTTTGAGCCCATATCAGAATCAGCCCACAAAAGTACTATAAAAAATCATTCCGCACAAACATTCCGCCGATTTTCTCTGAAAAAGAAAATCTATACCTCCACAATCAATTCCTAAACAAAAATCTTTTTCTTGTAATATATTTCTCGGAACTCTTTGGGCGAGCACCCTTTTTTCTTCTTAAATATGCGATTGAAATTCGACAGATTATTAAATCCGCATTCATAGCATATTTCGGCAACCGTTTTCGTCGAATCGACCAACTGTCTTGTCGCATGCCCCAAACGTATATCGATAATATAATCCGACAGACTTTTTCCTGTTCTTAATTTGAAAAATCGGCTGAAAGAGACCGGCGTCATATCGGTAAGCTCCGCCAATTGCGACAATCTGATTTCTTCCGTATAATGTAAATTGATATACTCCTCCACTTTTTGTACCCGACGACTATCCGACGCAGTCTTGGATCTCGCGAAAGAACTGCTCGACAACGTGCGGGCATCATCACAAATCGACAATTCATACAGGATTGTCAAAAATTTTACGAACTGATAAAATCCCGGTTCTCCCTTTAACAAAGAGTCTATTGTCGAATAGACTTTCATCACCGCATGCAGAGGGAATGACAATCCCTTTTGCGCCCTATCGAGCATTTTACGGATAGACGTGAATTGCTTCTTGTCAATAAAATTATTGGAAAACAAATCCGGAGAAAACTGTATAGTAATTTCCCGAATCTGCTTGGATTGACAGTTTCCTTGTTCCCATACATGCTCCAAATTATCCCCGCAAAGCAAGACCAAATCATAATCGCCGATCTCTTCTACCGAATCTCCGACAATCCGCCTTACTCCTGCTCCATTCTCGACGAAATTCAGCTCGTATTCCTTATGATTGTGCAAAGGATACGTAAACTCCGTTTTGTATCGTTCCACAATAAACAAGCAATCTTTTTCCGACAATGGAGATATTTCTGTAATGATATGCTTATTCATGCTATAACCATATAAATGAGGGTATAAAGATACATATTCCGTTCAGCATTCAAAATTATAAGTACAATTTTTATACCTCACCTCCAAAGAATTAACACCCATTCGGAATTGATTAAAAACCCAAATGCAAAAAAAACTCTCTTGACCCAATAAGCTGATTCAGTAGAAAATTAGTGGGGATAGACTTGAATTTTAGAGATGAGTCTCTTGTCTATAATCCACTCTGAGTACCTGTTGAATCGATATACCCTTTAATTATCGACTAAGTCAATAATCTCCCGTATTTCTCCCGGTCGCATTTAAACGGACAAGCCCAACTTATTGAACTACAATAAATTGGGCTAAAATCAGTCGGGGTGAGACGACTCGAACGTCCGACCTCCACGTCCCGAACGTGGCGCGCTAACCAACTGTGCTACACCCCGCACTTAGTTTTGCGGGGACAAAGATACACAAAGTTTGGGAAAAGTAAAACGAATCTTTCAAAAATCTATATTTAAAATAGAAATATTTCTTTTTCCTTTTTCAACGCTAGCAAAATATGTTCTGTCCATATTAATAGAAAGAGCAAATTTTTCTTGGCTTAAGCCTAATTGCAAACGTTTTTCTTTTATACGTTGCCCTAATTTTTTTCTTATCATAAGAACTCCTTTAGAATTTATGATTTTAAATAAATCGTATAAATGTTATGTATATAAATCAACGGATTATAAGTAACAATAACGATGGTAATTTTTGAATAAACATTTATAATATTTTTTAAAATAATTTGGAATAATATAGATAATTTTTGATATAATAATTAAAGAAGATATGCAGGCATTTTTATTTGACAGGATTACTAGTTTATGATAGTATTTGAGTAATAAAAATATAGCCCTTTAAAAAAATCCAGCGAGGTTGAAAGGGAGCACTATATATCTTTATATTGCGCTATCAGTAGCTTTCTTATGCCTTCGCATAGGAAGGCTTTTTTGATTTTGGGTTTCATTTAAAGTGCGAAGGAGTGACTATGTTGAGTAGAAACAGCGTTTCATTACGTGGTAAAAATATTCTTGGATTAGAATATTTTTCTCCGGAAGAAATCGAATTAGTGTTGGACACAGCAAAAGAAATGAAAAATATCATTCATCGTGATATTAAAAAATTACCAACATTAAGAGGAAAATCAGTTGTTACTTTATTTTATGAACCAAGTACAAGAACACGTACTTCGTTTGAATTAGCAGGCAAATATCTAAGTGCAGATGTAGTAAATATTACATCTAGTACAAGTAGTATTGTTAAAGGTGAAAGCCTTCGCGATACACTACTTACACTTGAAGATATGGGCGTTGATGCTATCATCATGCGTCATAGTGCCGAAGGTGCAGCTGAATATGCAACTAAAGTTGTAAGCCCAGTTATCATAAATGCAGGGGACGGAGCACATGCACATCCATCTCAAGGATTGTTGAATTTATTCACAATTAGACAACATAAAGGAACTTTAAAAGGTTTAAAAGTTGCTATTATTGGGGATATACTTCATAGCCGTGTAGCTCGTAGCGATATTTGGGGTATGAGAAAAATGGGCATAGAAGTTCATCTTGCAGGTCCAAAAACATTATTACCAAGATATTTAGCTGAAGAACCTGGCATTTTTGTACATGACCGTGTGGAAGATGCAATTAAAGATGCTGATGTAATTAATGTTTTACGTATTCAACTTGAACGTATGAAATCAGGTTTATTCCCATCTCTTCGTGAATATGCACGTATCTTTGGCTTGAATAAAGAACGTTTAGCTTTAGCTAAAAAAGATGTATTAATTCTTCATCCAGGTCCAATGAATAAAGGTGTGGAAATTTCTCCAGAAATTGCTTATGGTTTAAATTCTGCAATTCAAGACCAAGTACAAAATGGTGTTGCTGTTCGTATGGCTTTATTAACTCTAACTTTAACAGGAGGAAAAGACAATGAAATTACTGATTAAAGGTGGACGAGTTATAAATCCTGGCAAAGATTTTGATGCTGTCAGTGATGTCCTTGTAGAAAATGGTAAAATCGTAGCTATTGGTGAAAATTTAGAAGCTAGTGATGCAAAAGTAATAGATGCTAAAGGCAAAGTAGTAGCTCCAGGCTTTATTGATATGCACACTCATCTTCGTGAACCTGGTCAAGAAGCTAAAGAAGATTTTGCTTCTGGCTCTAAAGCTGCTGCTGCTGGCGGATTTACAACAGTTGCAACAATGCCAAATACAAAACCTGTAGTAGATAATGCAATCTTAGTAAATGGATTAAAACAATGTGCTCAAGATGAAGGCGTAGTGCATATTGAAGTTATTGGTGCACTCACTAAAGGGCAAGAAGGAAAAGAATTAGCAGAAGTCGGCGATATGGCACAAGCTGGTGCTGTAGCTTTTTCTGATGATGGTCATTTTGATAATAATTGCAAATTAATGCTTAATGCATTTGATTATTTAAGAACTTTTGATAAAGCAATTATGTCTCATGCAGAAGAAACAAGTCTTATAGCAGAAGGTGTAATGAATGAAGGTCATCGTTCTGCTATGCTTGGTATGAAAGGTAGACCAACAGTAGCAGAAGATATCGCAGTAATGCGTGAAATTTTGTTAGCTGAATATGCTGATGCATGGGTGCATATCTCTCATATTAGTTCTAAAAATGCAATTGATATGGTTCGTCAAGCTAAAAAACGTGGTGTGAGAGTTACAGCAGAAGTAACACCTCATCATTTGACTATGACTGATGAAATGGTAGACCCAACAGATTCTTCAACAAAAGTAAATCCACCTCTTCGTGGACAAGCTGATGTAAATGCAGCTCTTGAAGGATTAAAAGATGGTACTATTGATATCATTGCAACAGACCATTCACCACATGCTCAAGAAGAAAAAGACCGTGAATATAAATTCGCTCCAAGTGGGTTCCCAGGTCTTGAAACTGCACTTGGTGTATTATTAACAGATTTATATCATAAGGATTTAATTTCTTTAAATGAGCTTGTAGCTAAAATGAGTTATATGCCAGGTAAATTATTCTTCGATGGTAAACGTGGTATCTTAGAAGAAAATGCTATGGCAGATATAACTATTTTTGACCCAGAACTTGAATGGACAGTAGAAAAAGAAAAATTCTACACAAAAGGTTCTCATAGTCCATTTGTAGGTCGTACATTAAAAGGTAAAGCCGTTATGACCATTGTTGAAGGCAATATTGTAATGGATAATGGTGAAATTATAGCTTAATAATTTGGAGGTGCTCTTTTGAAAGGCAAATTAGTATTAGAAGACGGAGCAGTTTTTTATGGCGATATGCTTGATGAAAGACCTGTTTTAGGTGAAGTTGTATTCAATACTGGTATGACAGGTTATCAGGAAATTTTAACTGACCCATCTTATTGCAGTCAAATCGTTACACTCACTTACCCATTAATCGGTAACTATGGTGCAGCAAAAAAATTCAATCAATCTCGTAAATGTTTCTTCAATGGTTTTATCATTGGCGAACTTTGTGATATTGGTAGCAACTGGCAAAAAGAAGAAGAATTAGCTAAATTCTTAAAAGCACAAGATATTCCTTGCTTATATAATGTAGACACTCGTGCTGTTACTCGTCATATTCGTTCTTTAGGTGCTATGAAAGGTGTTCTTGTACCTGAAACTGCAACTCAAGAAGAAATTGATGCTTTAATGAGAAATGAAATTCCAAAAGAAGTAGTAAAAATTGTTACTACACCAAAAACTTATAAAATGGAAAATCCAGGTGGTCCACATGTTGTAGTTATGGACTTTGGTATAAAACAACATATTTTAGATTCTCTTCATGGCATTGGTTGTGATTTAACAATCGTTCCAGCTGATACTAAAGCTGATGAAATCATGGCTTTAAATCCGGATGGCATCTTCTTATCCAATGGCCCTGGGGATCCAAAAGATTTACCAGAAATTATTGAAGTAGTACGTGAAATTGCAGGTAAAAAACCTACATTTGGTATTTGTCTTGGTCATCAGTTATTATCCTTAGCTTTTGGTGCAGACACTTATAAATTAAAATTCGGTCATCGTGGTTCCAACCAACCAGTTAAAAACTTACTCACTGGTAGAGTTCATATTACATCTCAAAACCACGGTTATGCTGTAGATGAAGAATCTTTAAAAGGATTGCCACTTGAAGTAACTCATAGAGCTGTAAACGATGGTACAGTAGAAGGTATTCGTCATACACAATTACCTATTTTCTCTGTACAATATCATCCAGAGGCTTCACCAGGTCCAGATGATAATAGATATTTATTTGACCAATTTTGGGCAATGCTTCAGAAAGGGGAATAATTAAGTGCCAAAAAAACAAAATCTAAAAAAAGTAATGGTTATCGGTTCTGGTCCTATTATCATTGGTCAGGCTGCTGAATTTGACTATGCAGGTACACAGGCTTGCCGTGCATTAAAAGAAGAAGGACTTGAAGTTGTACTTGTAAACAGTAACCCTGCTACAATTATGACAGATAAGGATATCGCTGACCGTGTATATATAGAACCTCTTACAGTTGAATTTTTAGATGAAATTTTAGCAAAAGAACGTCCAGATGGTTTACTTGCAACATTAGGTGGTCAGGCTGGTCTTAACCTTGCTGTAAAATTATCTGAAGCAGGTCTTTTAGAAAAATATAATGTTGAATTATTAGGTACTTCTTTGGAAGCTATTGAACGTGCTGAAGACCGTGAGCTTTTCAAAGAAACTATGCAAAAATTAGGCGAACCAATTCCAGAAAGTACAATCGTTGATGATGTAGCTTCTGCTGTAGATTTTGCAAATCAGATTGGTTATCCTATTATCGTACGTCCAGCATATACTCTTGGTGGTACTGGCGGCGGTATTGCAGAAAATGAAGAAGAATTAATTGAAATCGTTATTCGCGGTTTAAAATACAGTATGATAGGTCAAGTACTTATCGAACGTAGTGTTGCTGGTTGGAAAGAAGTAGAATACGAAGTTATGCGTGACTCCAACGATAACTGTATCGTAGTCTGCAACATGGAAAACCTTGACCCAGTTGGTGTGCATACAGGTGATAGTATCGTAGTTGCTCCATCTCAGACACTTACTGACCATGAATATCAAATGCTTCGTAGTGCATCTTTACGTATTATTCGTGAACTCGGTATCGAAGGTGGATGTAATGCACAGTTCGCATTAGATACAAAATCCAATCAATATTATGTAATCGAAGTTAACCCACGTGTTAGCCGTTCTAGTGCGCTCGCTTCTAAAGCTACTGGTTATCCAATCGCTAAAGTTTCTGCTAAAATCGCCATCGGTTATACTTTGGATGAAATCACAAATGCAGTAACAAAGAAAACAAAAGCTTGCTTTGAACCTTCCTTAGACTATTGTGTAGTTAAATTCCCTCGTTGGCCATTCGATAAATTCGTATATGCTGACCGCACACTTGGTACACAGATGAAGGCAACTGGTGAAGTTATGTCCATCGACCGTTGCTTTGAAGGTGCATTATTAAAAGCTGTTCGTTCCCTTGAAATCGGTGTAAATCGCTTACATCTCGACAAAGTTGATACTTGGAGCGATGAAGAACTTAAAAATCATTTATCTCGTATCAATGATGAACGTTTATTCGTTATCGCTGAAGTATTACGTCGTGGCATTTGTGATATTGATGAAATCAATGCAGTTACAAAAATTGATAAATGGTTCTTACGTAGAATTAAAAATATCACGGATACAGAAATTGTACTTGCAAAAGACGGCTTAACAGAAGAAAACTTACGTCGTGCAAAACGCTATGGTTTAGCAGACCGTTCTATTGCTGAAATTGTAGGCAAAGAAATGAATGAAGTTCGTAACATGAGAAAAGATATCAATCTTTTACCTTGCTATAAAATGGTTGATACTTGTGCTGCTGAATTTGAAGCTGCTACACCATATTATTACTCTACATTCCATGCTCAGGAAGATGAAGTACAGACTACAAATAAACGTAAAGTAATCGTTTTAGGTTCTGGTCCAATCCGTATTGGTCAGGGTGTAGAATTCGACTATTGTTCCGTTCATTCTGTATGGGCACTTCGCAAAATGGGTATTGAAGCAATCATTATTAACAATAACCCAGAAACAGTAAGTACAGACTTTGATATTTCTGATAGACTCTATTTTGAACCACTTACAACGGAAGATGTTTTAAATATCATTGATAAAGAACAGCCAGAAGGTGTTATCGTTCAGTTCGGTGGTCAGACTGCAATCAACCTTGCAGCATCTTTAAAAGCTGCTGGCGTAAAAGTATTCGGTACATCTGTTGATGATATCGACCGTGCTGAAGACCGTGAACGTTTTGATGAAGTATTAGAACAGACTAATATCGCAAGACCTCAAGGTGCTAGCGTAACAAATGTTGAAGATGCAGTAAAAGCAGCTGAAAAAATCGGATATCCTTCTATGGTTCGTCCATCTTACGTACTTGGTGGTCGTGCAATGGAAATCGTATATAATGAAGATGAATTACGCGATTATATGAATCGTGCTGTAAAAGTTACACCAGATCATCCTGTACTCATCGACCATTATATGCAAGGTACAGAAGTAGAAGTTGATGCTATTGCTGATGGTGAAACAGTAGTAATTCCAGGTATCATGGAACATATCGAACGTGCTGGTGTTCACTCTGGAGATAGTATTGCGGTATATCCTCCACAGACTTTATCTTCTAAAGTAATCTTCACTATCATTGACTATACAAAACGTCTTGGCTTAAATCTCAATGTTAAAGGTTTATTAAATATCCAATACGTTGTAGTAAATGATAATGTATATGTAATCGAAGTAAATCCTCGTTCTAGCCGTACTGTACCATTCTTAAGTAAAGTTACAGATATCAATATGGTAGAACTTGCTACTCGTGCAGCATTAGGTGAAAAACTTACAGATCTTGGTTTAAAATCTGGTCTTGTAGAACCAAAACCATATGTAGCTTTAAAAGCTCCTGTATTCTCATTTGCTAAGATGCAAGATGTAGATATTTCCCTTGGGCCTGAAATGAAATCCACAGGTGAAGTAATGGGTATTGACTACCATTATGCACGTGCTTTATATAAAGCTATCACAGGTGCAGGTATGAATATTCCTCATGAAGGAACAATTCTCTTCACTGTAGCTAATAAAGACAAAGAAGAAATGAAACAATTAGGTAGAGCTTTTGCTGAACTTGGTTTCAAAATTGCAGCTACAGAAGGTACAGCTAAAGCATTAAAAGAAGTAGGCGTAGAATCTTCTATCGTATATAAAGTTCATGAACGTGGACAAAATGTAGGCAGTGATCGTAGCAGCGATATCATTAAAATGATTAAAGCTGGCGGTATTAATATGGTTATTACTACACAAACTCCAGGTCAGAAATTCGCTAAAGATGGTTTCAGAATTCGCCGTGCTACTGTAGAACATGGTATTGCATGTCTTACATCTTTAGATACTGCTTGGGAAGTATTGCGTGTATTGAGCTTCATTCGTGAACGTCGCTTAGTATATTCTTTAGCACTTCAAGATTATATTGGTCGTGGCGATGAACTAGCATAATTTAACGTAAAATTTATACGCCGATAGGATTTCTTATCGGCGTATATTTGTAAAAATACACATTGCAATGTCGAGTTTATATTGTTGGATAATTGTATTAAATTCAATTAAATGATAACGAGGTATTTTTATGGTAAAAGATAAATTAATCGTTGCTCTTGATTTCCATACAAAAGAAGATGCGCTCGCTTTAGTTGACAAATTAGGTGATAGTGTTGTTTTCTATAAAGTAGGAATGGAATTATTCTATAGAGTAGGTTCATCTATTATTGAAGAATTGAAAAAACGCAATAAAAAAATCTTTTTAGATTTAAAATTGCATGATATTCCAAACACAGTAGCACAAGGATTATGTTCACTTTTATATCAAGGTGTAGACATTATGAATGTTCATGCTTCAGGTGGATACACTATGATGAAAACAGCAGCAGATACAGTGCGTGCTGAAGCTAAAAAAATGGGTATTGAAGCACCAAAAATCATTGCTGTAACAATTTTAACAAGCATCAATGAAGCTGATTGGGAAGGTCTTGGTCAAACTGCTTCTATAAAAGACCAAGTAATTCGCTTAGCAAAACTCACTAAAGAAGCTGGACTTGATGGTGTAGTAGCATCACCACAAGAAGCAAAATTCATTCGTGAAGCTTGTGGCGAAGATTTCCTTATCATAACACCAGGTGTGCGTCCTGCTGGTGCTTCTATTGATGACCAAAGCAGAATTGCAACTCCAGCTAAAGCTTTAGCAGATGGTGCTACTCATCTTGTTGTAGGCAGACCAATAAGAGCAGCTCAAAATCCAGTAGAAGCTGCTGAAAATATATTAAAAGAAATGGAGAATGCTTAATCATGACTGAACAAGAAGTAAAAGAATTATTAATAAAAACTAATGCTATTATGGAAGGTCATTTCCTTTTAACTTCTGGACTTCATAGCCCAATGTATGTAGAAAAATTCAATGTATTACAGCAACCAAAATATACAGAACAGCTTTGCAAAGCACTTGCTGAATATTTTGCTGATAAAAATATTGATACTGTAGTAGGCCCTATGACTGGCGGTATTTTACTTGCTCATGAAGTTGGTAAAGCACTTGGTACAAGAGCTATTTTCACAGAACGTGTTGATGGTAAAATGACTTTCCGTCGTGGTTTTAGCTTAAAACCAGGTGAAAGAGTTGCTATCGTTGAAGATATCGTTACAACTGGTGGTTCTGTAAGAGAAGTTATTGATGTAGTAAAAGCTGAAGGTGCTATTCCAGTAGGTGTAGGTCTTCTTGTAGATAGAAGCGGTGGTAAAGCTACATTTGAAGATGTTCCTGCTCATGCACTTTTACATCTTGATGTTACAACTTATAAACCAGAAGAATGCCCACTTTGCCATGACAATGTACCTATGACAAAACGTGGTCGTACTGGTAAATAATTTTTAATGAAAAAAGAACAATTAGAAAAAGTCCAGGCTGAAGTTTCGGTCTGGACTTATTTGCAATCTTTACCACCTGAGAAAAACAATTTTAAATTAAAAATATTGATGCAAGAAGTGGATGACACGTTTTTAATTTATAGTTATGAAAATGATGATTTAAAACGAAAAACAACGATTTATTATCATGAAGAAACAAAAGAATATAAACTGTTGGTAACTATTGGGCTTACAGAATTTTGTGCGATAGAGTATATTTCTGAAAGTCTTGACAAACTGGAAAGAATTCTAAAAGAGCGATTTGATAATCTATTAGGAGATATTTCTCATTTTAATAGAGAACATATAAGTTCTATTATTGAAGATAAAGTTATTATGAG
>OMGV01001181.1_pt1 | contig 11560 bp, 10 predicted proteins | sample 1646111 | NCBI WGS metagenome assembly OMGV01 (sample SAMN05578590, study PRJEB25193) | human gut metagenome | biome: Human Microbiome; feature: human-associated habitat; material: feces | host: Homo sapiens | place: USA:Birmingham | reverse complement strand
ACGCATTCGGTACAGCTCACCGCAAGCACGCTTCTACAGCTGTCATCGCTGATTCATTCGACAAGGATCACAAGATGCTCGGCTTCTTGATGGAGAAAGAGGTAAAGGCTGTTGACGCTGTCCTCGGCAACATCAAGCGCCCATTCACAGCTATCATGGGTGGCTCTAAGGTTTCTACCAAGATTGGTATCATCGAGAACCTCTTGACTAAGGTTGACAACTTGATTCTCTGCGGTGGTATGACCTATACATTCGCTAAGGCATTGGGTGGCAAGATCGGTAAGTCTATCTGCGAGGATGACAAGCTCGATGTAGCTCTCGACGTGATCAAGAAGGCTAAGGAGAACAACGTAAACCTCGTACTCGGTACAGACTCTGTTTGCGCTGACGACTTCAAGAACGACGCTAACACTCAGGTTTGCCCATCTAACGACATCCCAGAGGGTTGGGAAGGTATGGACGCAGGTCCTGACACTCGCAAGGCATTCGCAGCAGCCATCAAGGGTGCAAAGACTATCCTCTGGAACGGTCCTGCAGGTGTATTCGAGTTCGACAACTTCGCTGGTGGTTCTAAGGCTATCGCTGATGCTATCGCAGAGGCTACTAAGGAGGGTGCATTCTCACTCATCGGTGGTGGTGACTCTGTAGCTTGTATCAACAAGTTCGGCTTGGCAGACCAGGTATCTTACATCTCTACAGGTGGTGGTGCTCTTCTTGAGGCTATCGAGGGTAAGGTATTGCCAGGTGTAGCAGCTATCGAGAAGTAATCGAGATGACTGAAAACTTATCTCCGGCTTCTCAGGAAGACATGGAGATAAGAACAAAATAGGAAGTTCGAGGGCATCCTCTTGGTGATGTCCTCGAATTTTCAGTTATATATACACCCTAAAAATCTACAACTTAATTACAATATTAATGGATTGGATTATCAACCTTTTTACCAATACAGAATCGGTGGCACACATCGCCCTACTCTATGCGATCGTGATAGCCGTGGGTGTGTATTTGGGTAAAATCAAAATCGGAGGCATCTCCCTGGGAGTTACCTTCGTACTTTTTGCAGGAATCCTCGCGGGACACGTAGGGTTTACTGCTCCTAAAGAAATTCTGACCTTTGTGCAAGACTTCGGATTGATTCTGTTTGTCTTCATGATTGGTCTTCAGGTAGGACCAGGCTTCTTCGAGAGTTTCAAGAAGGGCGGCGTAACGCTCAACTTGCTCTCTACGGCAGCCATCTTCCTCAACGTGTGCGTGATGTTCGCATGCTACTACCTCTTCTTCGACACAAGCAACCCCAACAACCTTCCAATGATGGTGGGTACTCTCTATGGTGCCGTCACCAACACCCCAGGTCTTGGTGCTGCCAATGAGGCTTTACTCAGTGTATTCCCCAATGGTGCTCCTAGCATCGCCAATGGTTATGCTTGCGCCTACCCTCTCGGTGTGGTTGGCATCATCGGTGCCACCATCCTCATCAAGTACATCTGCAAGGTGAACACTGCCGAGGAGGAAGAGAAGTTGAACGAGGAAGACGCAGCCAACCCACATGCCAAGGCTCACAACATGCACCTTCGTGTGGAGAATGCCTATATCGCTGGCAGAACCTTGCGTGAGGTTTCAGAGTTCTTGAACCGTGACATCGTTTGCTCCCGACTCCTCCACAAGGGCGAGGTGAGCATTCCTAACAGCAAGACCACCTTCGTGGTAGGCGACGAGCTCTTGGTGGTATGTGCAGAAGCCGACGCAGAGGCTATCAAGGCCTTCATCGGTCCTGAGATAGAGGCTGAATGGGATCGTGAGAAAGACGAGGTTCAGCACTTCGTGAGCAAGCGAATCATCGTTACTCGACCAGAGATGAACGGTAAGACCTTGGGCAAGATGCACTTCTCCAGCGTGTATGGCGTCAATGTAACTCGCATCTCTCGACAGGGCATGGACATCTTCGCAGGCAGAAACCACCACTTCCATGTAGGTGATAGAATCTTGGTAGTAGGTCCTGAGGAGAACGTAAATCGTGTGGCAGAGATGATGGGTAACTCCATCAAGCGTTTGGATGCACCAAACATCGCCACCATCTTCATCGGCATCATGGTAGGTATCATCTTCGGTAGCCTTCCATTCGCCATCCCAGGCATGCCAGTGCCATTGAAGTTGGGTATCGCTGGTGGTCCATTGATCATCGCCATCCTGATAGGTCGCTTCGGCTACCACTTCAAGTTGGTCACCTATACGACAACCTCAGCCAACATGATGCTGCGAGAGATAGGACTGGTGCTCTTCCTGGCGAGTGTGGGAATCAAGGCTGGTGCCGGGTTCTGGGAGACGGTGGCACAAGGCGATGGAATCAAGTACGTATATACGGGTTTCCTCATCACCATCATCCCTATCCTCATCATCGGAACGATAGCTCGCTTGAAGTATAAGTTCAATTACTTCACCATTATGGGTATGATAGCCGGTACCTATACCGACCCACCAGCATTGGCATACGCCAACGCCTCATGCTCTAAGGAGGCTCCAGCCGTAGGTTACTCCACGGTATATCCATTGAGCATGTTCCTCAGAATATTCTCGGCACAGATTGTCGTGCTATTCTTCTGCGGATGATAGAGATTTGACAACAAGATATGTTATAAATGAAAAAAGGACATTGGGCAAGAAACCCGATGTCCTTTTTCATTTTCTGCTTATGATTCTAGTCTCTTTATTTTTGCAATCCTTTGATTTGCTCTTGTGTCAAGCCTGTAGCTTCCATAATTTGCAAGAGCGGCAATTCCAAGGATAGAAGTTTTTGAGCAATGGCAAGCTTTGCATTATCTGCAGCTGTTTCCTTCTCTCTGCAAGCAGCCTCCAACTTACCACGAGTAGCATCGAGTTCTCTGCGAGCAGCTTCCAACTCTTTGCGAGCCGCCTCTCTCTCCATACGTCTCTTCTCCTTCTCCCACTTATCGGTGGCATAGAGGTCACGCATGATTTTGACATCCTCCTCGTAATACTCTCGCTCCTCGGGAGTAAGCTTCTGGAGGTCGCCTATCGCCGCCAACTTTCGGAAGACGGGGTACTTGTCCAAGAATGGTATTTCTTTCAAATGCTCCATATTGTTCAATAAATAAATCCAACAATCAATGTTTAAAGCAAATCTATGAATATTTACTTTTTTCCTTTTCTTCTATTACATTCTCGACAAAGCATTTGGCAATTATCCTCTTTTGTCTTACCTCCTTCTACCCATGGAGTAATATGGTCAGCCTCCATTTCCCCTATTTCAAAATGGTTGCCACAAATAGCACAAATACCATGTTGTCTTTCATACACAGCCAAACGCTGTGCATCTGTAAAAGTACGGAAGGATAGGTATTTTTCCTTGCGTGTCAAAATATAAAGATAAATACCTTTATCTGCAGTAACATCATCATCAAGAATAAGCTTCTTTATCTCATCTTCGATTTTCTTTGCATCATATACATTTTCCTTGTACTCATTATATAAAAATCCCCATGGAAGTCCCTTCATATATCTTGTACGCTTCTTAATAAACGTAGCCTCCACCCAAGTAATTACACTTTGGAAATAGCTCCAAAGTTTAAATGCACTTGCGTCACTTCTATGATTGGACATATACATCTTGATACGCTTGTCATCATCTTTCGTATCAGGATATTCCAAAATTGAAATCCATTTGATAGCCGTCTCCAAATACTCTTGTCTATTAGCACTACCAGCGAGATAGTCACCTCCTATTTTTTGAGCCACACACTTGACCTTGCTAAAATATCTTTTTGCATCCGTAAGCCATGGACCATAATATACAGCATTGCGAAGTTCTTGTGGAGTAAGTTCCTCGCCAGCTATATTGATAGTCTCAAACCATTTTAACCTTTCAGTCTCAGTTCCCTTACAAAAATATACCATTATTTTGTAATCAAGCAATCTCTCACGAACGTCCTCATTAAGATTATGCAAGCCTAAATAGTCGCCCTCAAACCATATACTATAATCACCATTAACGTATTGACAGATAGATACCGTACGTTGTTGACCATCAATTATCTCAAAAGTACCATCATCGTTAACAGACCAATACATTACATTCAGAGGGAAACCTCTAAGTATTGTATCTATCACAGCATCACGTTGTTTATCTTTATAAACAAAGTTTCGCTGATACTTTGGACGGACATTTAGCTTACCACCAAATGCCCACACACCATTTTCCTCTTCATCAACATAGCCCTTGGCTAAATCTCTGACAGAAATTTGCTGAAGTAATATCTCCATATGTCTTATACCTTTCGTTTGATTATGATTCTCTCAAAGAGCCGTTTTAAAGTTCCATTTTGTCGTATATAAAAACGAGGTCCTCCATTCAATTTTCCCAACTCTTTCTTGACAATATTCATGTCTGCAAGTTCGAGACTATGACCGATTATCTCAAACTGTTGTGGATTGTATTTATCCAAGAATGTTATCGGCACTCCCATTTCTCCATAATAGTCACAAGGAATATCCGCCGTCTTGCCGACCTCTATTGCATCATAATTCACATATTTAGGATAATCTTCCTCATTGTATTTCTTGTAGAGGATCATTTCTTCATGTCTATCCTTATTGTCAAGATTGGTAAACCATCTTATTCCCTTTACACGTATATAGCGTTTGCCATTCTCATCAATTCCGCATCCAGAAGCATATAGCTCATAATCATCAGGAACGAAGAATTTGCGATCACCACTATGTATGCTCGCCCCCAGCCACACTTTATTATTCTTTATAAGAGGAAAGATTTCTTTCATTGAAACAGAAGTGATTTTACCCATAATAACAAACTTCTTTTGATATTGAATAAGTTGAGCGACATATTCTCTAAAGAGAGAAAATGGAGGGTTTGTTACAACTATATCTGCCTGTTTCAAGAGCACCACACATTCCTCACTTCGAAAGTCTCCATTCCCCTTCAACTCCTTTATTCCTATTTCTTCAACCGAAGGAATACTATTACCATTTTTAGTACCAAAATACTCCAAAGAGATTGCTTGTTCCAACTTGTTTTCTGTAAACAAGTCCATATTCTGATTTTTGTAGCAAGTAGTAATCAACTTCTTTAGTCCTAATCGTTCAAAGTTATAGGCAAAATAATGAAAGAAATTGCTTACACGAGGATCATCACAATTACAAAGAACCACCTTACCATTAAAGGCATCCTTGTAATATTTAAGTTCCTTTTCTATATCAGAGAGTTGGGTGTAGAACTCATCCTTTTTTGCTTTAATTGCATCATTAAGATTTTTATTTCCAGCCATAGTTCATGATAGGTATTAAGCAGCAAAAGCCTATCATCACTATAGCGCAACAAGAAGGGTGTGAGCCATCTTATTGCGTTCTGCGAGGTAGCGTAGGAATGAAACCTCTTCTCACTAATAAGCACTCACACCCTATTCGGGATGAGCATTGCCTTATCAGTGAGTATAGAGTTTTCCCTACGGAAAATTCTTACCTATTATTCGGTTGTTCTTATATCACTTAAAGTTTCCTACGCTTTTAGCAGAACGCGAAATAATAGCTAATGCTTCTTGTTAATAATATGTCGTAATATTATAAATGTCTGTTTCTTATTTTTGTTTTTTGATATTAACTATAATTTGAATGGGAACTAATAGCCTTCCCACTCTGCAAAAGTAATAAAAAGAATCGGAATGGGCAAAGAAAAAAGAGGAAAAATGAAATAAATGACATCAAATAGAAATAAAAACTCAAAAATATTTGGTTATTCAAAATTAAAATCGTACTTTCGCCTTCGTAAATTATTAAACTTTGGATTATGGGAACTATAGGCGTAATATATATAATATTGTTCTTCGTATCAATACCATTGTCATTCTTTCTGGCAAAGACTCCCAATCCTGGCTACTTATTGGTGTGTATGGTACTTTGCTGCTTGCTAACACCCTTTATCGGTTATCCTATTTATCGTAATTGGATAGGTGTTTAATTATCAAAATATAAGGATATATGAAGACCAATCAAATAATGGATGCCATCCGCAACACCACCCCAACAGAAACCAACAAGCAGGTGGATTTCTGTGTAGCTATTGCCAACAGAATATTTGACGTAATGGCAAAACAAGGAATGGAGCAACGAGACCTAGCAAAGGCACTTGGGGTAACAGAGACTGAGGTGAGCAGATGGTTGAGCGGCACTCACAACCTTACGATTGCTACGATTGCTAAAATCGCAGCAGTACTAGGTGACGACATCATCACAACAACCAGCAGTCATCACAACAACCTATCAATCAAGACAGGCTTATGAATTTTATTTTCATTCATTGGACATATCTTCTATTCCACTCTTCAAAATTTCACGCAATTTGCTTATTCTTAGTTCTTTATCAGAGAAACCATTCCGTTTTCAGATGCAATTCTAAAAGTATTGATCATGCAAGACTTTAATCGCTCAAACCCCAAATATTTATTAAAAAATGCTATTTTTCTTGATTCTCTACATTTTTGTCATACTTTTTTCTTTATTCTCGAAATAAAAATGTAACTTTGTAGGCAACTGGTGGACGATAAGCCTAAGTTGGATAACATTCAGTACCCTATTATCTCCACCGTCTTTCTTGGCTCAGCCTTGAAAGGAGGAATTCTAATTAACCTTTGCTAAAGGCTGGCAAAGAAAACTATAAGTAAAAGATATGATTACAAATTTAAAATTTGGGAAAAACGAGGAAACATTTGCTCTTTTGGGCAAATACATTCCTAGCTATGATAAAGATCGTGCTATGAGCGGCATAGGTATCAAGTTGAGATGCAAAGAAGATTGTGAAGCTTATGCTGCCGAACTACGCATAGCAATCCCTAAAGCTCAAAGAGACTACTCTAACTTACAAAAACTTAAGGAGAAATACAACTACACCTATCCCTCCAAGGACAAAAACTGCCTGTCCACTCCTCATCAGTTATACAACACGATAAAAAGCACAATTATTGAAATCAGAGAGAGCATAAAAACGTTCTGCCCTAGGAATAGCCATCGTGCTGCTGGTATGTACAGCTCCACTACCTACACTTTAAAACAATCTCTATTGTGCAACAATACTCCTTACAGCAAGGACTTTTTCCCAGACACCTATCCAGAATACGTAAAAAATCTTTTAGGTTTGCTTGGCGAATATATGGAGATTGTTGAAAATGTCATAACTTGCAGCAAAGAACTTTTAGATGAAGAGCAAAGAATTAGAGATGATGACGAACTTCTCAAGTTTATAGACCAAGAATGCAGAAAGGATTTAGAAGAATTTGCCATAGAAACGCAAAAGAGTCTTGGCTTGATAGCTACCAAACTCACAAGTGCAGATTTTGAAAAAAGACGCAAAGAGGCTAAAAACATAAAAGAGTTAAGAAGACAACTATATCATGCTATTACTCCAAACGATTACAAAATTCGTGTATTCAAAGATGTCATGATGAGAGGGATGTCTAATGACCTAACAGTAGAGGAATCTAAAATTTGGACTAAAGAAGAAGATTATGAGTTTGTAAAAATAAAGGTCAGACGAGCTATCAAGGCTATGGTAAATAACGCTGATTTACCGAAACTAAAGGTTGCTAATTCTGAGAAGTATGCTATCAAAGCTGTTTATATCGCAAGCTTTATGATTTGGTGTCACGTTGGGAGAGCACATTACAAAGACTTCATCGATTATCTTACAAATCAACTTAAAGATGCTCTTTTACAAATGCCCAAATACAAAAGCATTATGAGCGCATTAAACAACCAACAGGCAAAGATTACTTCTTATTTTGATGATTTTGAAGCCTTCGCCAATACTTAACATTTTTTTACCCAAAAAGTTGAGATTACAACATTCGCCTAAAACAATAGAGAACAGAATCATAGCAATTATGTATTCTGTTCTTTTTGTATTATATGGCTCCTCATATTCTGAACTTTTTTAAAACTTAAGAATCGAAGCATCAAAAATCCAAAAAGTTAAGAATTTGCACTCCTGCTGTCTTAACTTTGTTCCAATCTATATTCCAAACACGAAGACTGACTATTTTTTTATATAAAGTTCAGAATACATTTGTTTATACAGCACTATTTTAAAATTTGTCAGTCTCAGCCTTCCTATGTATTTTTGCACCAGCTTCAACAAGGAAAACGACCATGAGAGGTCCTAAGGTCAGTTACGCTTCCTTGGCAAAGCTAGACTCCCCTTTTGCGTAACAAAGGGTACAGTCGGAAAGGATATTATTATGAACAGAATCATAACGGAAGGTTGTGTCAGCTACCAGAAAGATATGCCTTTGCCTCGACACATCGGCGAAGTAGTCTGCGACTACTTCCTCCATGGCGAAAATCCACTCGCCATTGCCTACCGCAAACGCAAGGGGCAAGAAGAATGTGGAACTGTGATTAACTCAAAATTTCAAGATTATGGCAGACAATAATATGGTATATGTAAATGACAAGCAGCAACTAGATGCTCTTGTCAACAAAGATGTAAATGCAGTCATCAAGGACAAGATGCAGGAGAAGCTAGAAAAGAGCTTCATCACCTTCGACCCCTTCTACGACTACATCGAGGAAGGCAAGAAGATGGAGGCTCCTAAGGAACTCATCCCTCATATCCTCGTGGAGCACGAGACTACCATCCTCTTCGGAGACACGGGTCTCGGAAAGTCAACACTCGCCATGCAAATCGCTTGCGAAGTAGCGGAGCAAGGCTATGACGTTGCGAGCGGAATGGGACAAGGAGCTATCGGAGAGCAAGGAGAGCCCCACAAAAAGCGTGTGCTCTACGTCAACTTCGAGTTATCGCAACAGCAGTGGGCGAAGAGATTCCAAAACAAAGCCGTGCCAAAGAACCTCTTCATCGCCAACATCGACTACACCTTGATGCACGACGTGACCGACCAAAGCCGCATCCTGGACGAGATACAACGCATCGCCGTGGAGAACGAGATTGAGGTGGTGATAGTGGATAACCTCACCAACCTCTGCATCAACTCCAAGGAAGGCGGCGAGGCTGGCAACATCATGCTGCAACTCATCAGCCTGAGAATGACACACAACTGGGCGATGCTCATCCTCGCCCACGTGCCTAAGCGAAAACCTTGCGACCCTCTATCGCTCAACGACTTGGCTGGTAGCAAGATACTCAGCAACCTTGCCGACAACGTGATAGGCCTCAACAAGTCGAAGAAATACAAGAGTGCCAGATACATCATCCAGTTGAAGTACCGCTCTTTCCCTATCGAACTTGACTACAAGAACGTACAGGAACTTCGTCTCACGATAAACGATGACTGGCTGCACTTCGAATATGGCGACTATGACGAGGAGCGCACCCACCTGCCAAGAAGCCGTGACGAAAAGGCGGAGCTGGAGCAAGACGTTATCAAGGAACTGAAAAAGCCCAATGGAATGCCGTACAGAGACATAGCAGAGTTGGTAGGTACCAGCCTTGCCACTGTAGCTCGCATCGCCAAAAGCAATGGGTTGAGCAAGAGTGTAAAAAAGTCCAAGTGCAATAACACGAAAAACGATGGGAATAAACGTTCCAACACCATCGAAGACAACACTCTGTTTCAATAACAATTAACTAGTCTTGTTTCAGAAACGTATCTTCCATATTTGAAACAAAATTAATATTAATATTATGATTATCAAGAAGTTAGAATGTACCAAAAGTGAAACAAAAATGAAACAGAACCTATATTCTGAAACATTAATCTGTTTCATAGGCGGAACAAGATAACTACCTATACCACAAGCACTTACTATAATTTTGTTTCAGTTCGGAAATGATACACTCTGATACAAGCATAAAACGATAAGAATATGATACAAGAATCAATAAAATTCATCTTGGAGCGATACAAGGCTGGCGGCAGCAACCGCTTTGTCTGTCCCCAGTGCGGACGCAAGAAGTGCTTCACCCGATACGTGGATGCCGATACTGGAGAATACCTGGACGAGAATTGCGGAAAGTGCGACCACACTGCCTCGTGCGGCTACCACTATCCGCCCCGAGAGTTCTTCCGTGACCACCCCGACAGAATGCACGGCAAGGCATACCTGCCCGAGTACATCAACGGAAAGCCCCTGGTGGGAATGGGGCGAAGATGGCAGGAGGACAAGAAGTGGCAAAGGGATGCCAGCAAGTGCCAAACGACAGAAAGACCGATGGCGAGCAAGCCGCCACAGACCGAGTTCTTCCCCCTCTCCTGGGCAGAGGAAGGCACCGACCGTAGCAGCACCTTCAGAAATTGGTTTGAGCGATTGCCTTTCGTCCCTGAACTCATCCACCAAGTGCTCTTGGAATACTTCGTGGGCGGCACCTCATACGACATCGTCGTCCGAGGCATCAACTATGGCAAGGCGGTGATATTCTGGCAGATAGACGAACAGTTGCAAGTACACGATGCCAAGTTGATGGCCTACCAGAAAGACGGACATCGAGTGAGCGGATGGGGAAACTCTATGCGTTCCATCTGTGAAAAAGCTCGTGTGGGACCACAACTATCAGAGACCGACAAGGTGCTCTTCGGGTTGCACCTCCTGCCCTACTATCCCCAGAAGACGGTGTGCATCGTGGAGAGCGAGAAGACGGCACTCGTCTGCGCCTGTCAATATCCGCAACACCTGTGGATGGCGACAGGGGGATGCGGCAATCTGCAAGCCTCCAAGTTGCAGCCACTGAAAGGGCGCAAGTTGATGGTCTTCCCCGACAGCGGCGAGTATGGGAAATGGGCTTGCTGCATGAAAGAGAGCGGAATCGACAACTACCAGATAGTTGACTTCATGGAGCAATACGAGACCAACACCGACATTGCCGATGTCATCCTCGGAGAAGCCGTCAGAGAGCCTAACCATCATACTTTCCCCTCCCAAGTACCATACTTACGGAGGAAAAGTAGCATAGTTATAACGAAATAATAAATTTCAAATCATAAATGATAAATTTATAAATTCAATAAATATGACAGAAGACATCAAAATCAGAGCATGCGGCAAGTCGGAACTTGCCCTGCTCTACTTTCCCACTGCCAACAGCAGTCACACGGCAGTCAACCACCTGATGGCGTGGGTGAAGAGAATACCAGAGTTGGTGGAGGGACTGCAGAAACTGGGCTATCGCAAGACCGCCAAGTATTTCACCGCCCGAGAGGTGCAGCTCATCGTGGACTTCCTCGGCTATCCATAACAGGCGGAGGATGAAAACAACAAGAGAGGAGATGAACAAGATGCGGAATCTCCTCAAAAGGTACGCTATCGCAAGCATCGTACGGCATCGTACGAACGGCCTACGGAAATGTCGTATCTTTGCAATGTAATCCAAAAGGGGTTACCTGATGAAACTCTCCCGAAAGGGGCGGAAGACTTGGAGAAGAATATCCTCCAAAGGGTGAAAGCCCCCTCTAGGGAGAGCGGAATCGGCAGTAATTAACTCAAAATTTTTAATGTCTTATGATTAAGTTTATTTTGATGCAGAACCATTAGTGTCCAATAAAAATTGGACACGTTAATTAATTAATCAAATAGTCCCTTA
>OMGV01001157.1_pt1 | contig 11767 bp, 11 predicted proteins | sample 1646111 | NCBI WGS metagenome assembly OMGV01 (sample SAMN05578590, study PRJEB25193) | human gut metagenome | biome: Human Microbiome; feature: human-associated habitat; material: feces | host: Homo sapiens | place: USA:Birmingham | reverse complement strand
CCATACTCTGATGTCTTAATTACTCAAATTTAGAATAACTAAAGTTAATATACAAAGAGAGAGAGGCTGTGCAGACCAACACGAACGGATGGAGCGGATTGCTCAGTACGTTGGGATTAGAGGGATTGGGCGATATCACGGGCAACCTCGGATATGTCATGGCCATGCTGCCCGACATCCTGTTGGGGGCTTTTACCGGCAAGACACAATCGTTGCGCTTTGGGGACAACCTGCTGCCGATAGCGAGTATTGTGGCCGGTCTGTTCGTGCGTAACCCGCTGCTGAAGATGCTCCTTGTCGGTCTGGGCGGCGCAAACCTGCTGAACAAGGCGGGACACGAGGCTTTGGGGCGACCCATGCCGTCCGCTGCCGAACAGACGGAGAACCAGTACCGCCGTTATCCCGATGAACCGCTCAATCCCCGTATTGTGAACCCGGTACTGCAAGGCAGTACGCTCATCGCCACGATAGACCGTGTGCCTTGTACCATCCAGCTCACGCCGACCGTCGCGGAGGCTTACCGTGCAGGGGCATTGCCGCTGAACACGCTGGCGAACGCCGTGCTTGCCAAGAGCGACCAGTTGCGCCATATCGCTTCGCAGAATTACGATGACGGACAGCGGGAAACGGTCGTGCGTACACGGGGCATCCAATAATTCCATGAACAATAAAAGCATGATGATATGAAAGAAAAGTCGCAAATCGAGAAGAAAGCCGAGGCAAGGCAGGCGGAACTGCTGTCTGCCGCACTGAGCGGGGCGTCGAACGCTGGCGGCCATTGGCTCAACGTATCGGGCAAGGGATTTCCCCGGCTCTATCCGCAAGGGGTCTCGGCCAGCCCGTTCAATGCCCTCTTTATGGCCTTGCATTCGGACAATAACGGATGCAAGACCAACCTGTTCACGCTTTACTGTGAAACCAAGGTACGGGGTGCTGCGGTGCGGGAGCATGAGCAGGGCGTACCGTTCCTGTTCTATAACTGGAACAAGTATGTCAACCGGAACAATCCGGATGAGACCATCGACCGTACCGCCTATCTCCAATTGGACGAAGAGCATAAGGCACAGTTCAAGGGTGTCCACAACCGGGAGATCCGCACGCTTTTCAATATCGACCAGACGACGTTGCCCTACGTTGACAAGCCGGCTTACGAGGATGCGGTAAAGCAGGATGGCAGTGTTCAGGAAAGAGGATATACCGAGGCGGACAACCGCAGGTTGCGCACCCGGTTCAACGACTTTCTATTGAAGATGCGGGACAACCTCGTTCCCGTGCGCTCGGACGGTAGCGGAGTTCCTCATTACGAGACGGACAAAGATGCGGTCTATATGCCGCGTCAAAAGGATTTTGAACATTACCACGATTATATGCAGGAAGCCTTGCGGCAGATCGTGAGTGCTACGGGGCATCAACAGCGGCTCGCCCGTGAAGGCATGGTCATGAAGAACGGCGTGGCCCCGTCGGAGGATGCGGTAAAATATGAAAGGTTGGTCGTGGAACTGGCTTCGGGTATCAAAATGCTGGAACTGGGACTGCCCGCCCGTCTGTCCGATGCAAGCCTGAAGACGGTGGATTACTGGTGCCGGGAGTTCAAGGAAAATCCGTGTATGATGGACGCTCTCGAAAGCGACGTGAACAATGCGCTTGATGTTATCCGAAAAGCGGAACGGGGCGAGAAAATTGAGTACGCCACCCTGCGAAACAGACGGCAGACCACGACCATGCAGGAACAGATGCACAAGCATTACTTTGTGGCGAATGAAATCCGCCAGCACCCGGACAAGGCGGCGAAAAGCATCGTCCTCGTCATAGACCGGGAGGCAAAATCGGCAGATGTCATTTTGCCGGCAGGAGCTTCGACCGAGGCGAACAACGAGATTCCCGGCATGAACAAGGGACGTATCGAACGGGCATTGCAGAAAGAGGGTATCGAGCAGGTGCGTTTCTATAATACTGACGGTGCATTGGGCTACAGACCCGATGACAGCTATTTCAATGAAAAAATGGTGACACTGGCCCGGTTAAGGAACTACACGTTGGAAAAGCTCTCCACGCTGGACGTGTCGGAGGCGGTCAGACGGGCGAATGAGGTCGGGTTCGATGCCGTGCAGATGATTCAGGACGACAAGAACCGTTGGGCACTCTATATCAAGCCGGAAAACAAGGAGGGGTACAGCGTCTATCCCGATAAGGAGGATGTGAACCGTTTTTTCTCCACGCTCAAGCAGGCGATGGACAACATCGACAAGGTACGGATGGAGCTGGCGCACAAGTATTATGCACTGGCGGAGGTCAAGCCCGACCTGAAAGTGGATTTGTTCGGCAGCGATACGCCGGAGATTGACCTGAACCGTATTCAGCGTGTTGCCATCTTCAAGACCAGGCAGGATGGAATCCAGTGTGTGGCAACCATCGACGGACAAAAGCTGCAGCCCCGCAGCGTCACTCCACAGCAGTGGCAACGGATGTGGGTGGCGGAAGACCGGGACGGCTACAAGCGGCATTTGGCGGCCACGCTGTTTGCCGATGTGCTGCAAAAGGGACAATCCGTCGGGGAACAGAAAGCGGAAGAGCAGGTACGGCAACAGAATGAGACGGTGCCGGAAAATCGGTCGGAAGAGACGAATGATGAAAATATGTCTCCGAAACGGCAGTTTTGGGACAACCTCAAGGAAAAGCATCCCGACGCCCTGTATCTGATTCGTGCAGGAGAAGTGTACCGGCTTTATAATGAGGATGCGGCAAAGGGAGCAAAAATACTGGGAATTACGGTCAAGGAATATCCGGAACATGGATTTTCGACTTTCGCAGAGTTCCCAAGGACGCAACTGGACAGCTATCTGCCCAAACTTGTCCGTGCCGGTGAGCGTGTCGCCATCAGTGAGATAGAGCTACAGGATAAACGGCAGGACGAGCAGGAAACACATAGGGGTATTCATAGATAAGGAGTGACGATTATGAGCAAGAATCAGGAATATGCACTGCAATACGCGGATTATGCGATGGCACAGATGCGCAGGTATGGCATTCCGGCTTCCGTCACATTGGCGCAAGGCATACTGGAAAGCAGCAACGGACAGAGCCGTCTGGCGAGGAACGAGAACAACCATTTCGGCATCAAGGCGACACCCTCGTGGATTGCCGGAGGCGGCAAATACGGAATCTACACCGATGATAAGCCGAATGAAAAGTTCTGCAGCTATGACAGCGTGGGTGATTCATACGAGCATCACTCCCGCTTTTTGAAGGAGAACAGCCGCTATGCCGGTTGCTTCAAACTCTCCCCGGACGATTACAAGGGCTGGGCACAAAGCATTGAGAAAGCCGGTTACGCCACAGGCGGCAAGTATGCCGAGAACCTGCAAAAAATCATTGAGCAGAACGGCTTGCAGAAGTATGACAGGCAGGTGATGCAGGAGATGGCGGCACAAGGCAGGCAGTTCGGGGTAGAACACAATCCGCTCCAGACCTCCGAAGGTGCGGAACATGGAACGGGGTATTCGTTCCCGGTGGAACGGGAGGAATTTCTGTTCATTACCTCTCCGTTCGGAACACGGCAAGACCCGTTGGACGGCACAAAGCAACAGATGCACAAGGGCGTGGATATACGTTGCAAAGGCGATGCGGTACTGGCTACGGAGAACGGCGGCAAGGTCGTGGCGGTAAACCAGAACAAGAATACGCCCGGCGGCAAGTCGCTGACGGTGGAATATGCCCGGACGGACGGCAGCAAGGTACAATGTACCTATATGCACCTCAAGGAGATTTCCGTCAAGGTCGGCGATACGGTACAGGCCGGCGGACGGCTCGGCACATCGGGCAATACGGGAACACGGACGACCGGGGAACATCTGCATTTCGGTGTGAAGAATATCTATGCCGACGGGACGAAACGGGATATAGACCCTGCGGCGTATCTGGCTGAAATCGCACAGAAAGGACATATCAAATTGCAAATGCTGCACAACGGGAATGACCTGCTCGCCAAATACAAGGCGGCGGAAGATACCGTGCCTGAAAAGAACCTTTCGCCCGACGGATGGATGAAAAAACTCCTTTCGTCGGAGGATAGCGGTGTGGGAATGTCGGGATGCAACGACCCGATTGTGGAGATGGCGATGACCGCTTTCGCCTCCCTGATGCTGCTGGCCACACAGATTGACAACCGGAACGAAGAGGAACAGAAGGCGATGATATCCACCGCGATGGATCTTCGTACCATCGACCTGAAGCCGTTGTTGCCGAATATGAAGAACTGCGACCTGACTATCGGCGAGAACGGCAAGGCCATTCTGAAAGCGGACAATGGGGAACTGCGTGTCTCGCGGGAGCTGACCGCTTCCGAGCTGAACCGGTTGTCTGCCACGTTGAACAACGGCACACTCACGGAAGAGACCAAACGGATGCGTGTAACCGGTATGCTGAATACGGTTATCCTGTCGGAAGCGGCCTCACAGAATTTCGAGCAAGAGATGTCCCGGCAACAGGGACAGACGGAAAACCTGCGAAGATAAAGGCATGGCGATATGGTAAAATGCGTGATGATACAGCTATGCAAATGTCTGGCGGGAGTCTCCATCCTTGCGTTGCACGTCCGGTTCTGCTACCTGCTGTTGGGGTGGATCGGGACGCTCGTTGTCGTGGGCGTGCAATTAGCCATCGCCGGATGGATGGTCTGGGCGATGATACGTGCGCCTGACTGACCGTACCCTCCAACAGTTCAACATCAATCAACCCATGTATCACTTGTCGGATGATCCATGTATCATTAAAGACAAAAAACAGATGATTAAATGTAATGTTACGGTATGCGGCGTTATCGGCCGCGATGCGTCGGTTCGCAAGAACAGAGAGGAAAAGGAGTTTATGGCATTTCCGCTCCGGGTACAGATTCCGGCAACGGGTGGACGGCATACTATCGAGGTGGATGTCCGCAAGGAGTGCAGTCAGGAAGAAGCCACCGGTTATCGGAACGGCTCCCGTGTGGAAGTGAGGGGTACGATGTATCTCAAACGCCGGGGTGACAAGCTCTATTTCAACCTGTTCGCCGATGAAATCTGCAATGCCGCTACGGATGATGCGGATTGCGTCAAGGGTGAGCTGGCATTTCGTGGTAAAGTCGGCCAGAATATCGAGGAGAAAAGGGATAAGAAAGACCAGCCTTATACGGTGTTCTCGGCGTTCAGTGCGGAGAAGGTCGATGACGGCTTCGAATACCAGTGGGTGCGCTTCTTCTGTTTCGGCAAGGAGCGCGATGCGTGGCTACAGCCGGGTATAAAGGTGGATGCCATAGGTGAAATGAACCTGTCGGCACATAACGGGAAAATCAATCTTTCCTGCAAGGTGGAGGAACTGACGCAATATGTGGCGGATTCGTCTAACTATAATCAGTAAGTAATATGGCCGGTTACAGAAAGAAGAATGCCGACGGACCGAACAGCGAGGACAAGGCTCTCGACCTGTTCGCCGAAATGATGATCGAGAAAATCGAGGGCATTCAAAAGGACTGGAAAAAGCCTTGGTTTACCGAGGGTGCGTTGCAGTGGCCTCGCAACCTTCACGGGCGCGAGTACAACGGGATGAATGCTTTTATGCTGCTTTTGCACTGCGAGAAAGAAGGGTACAAGATTCCCCGTTTCTGCACCTTCGATTGTGTTCAGAAGCTCAATAAGTCCGGCAAGGATGGAGAGGAACTGCCGCGTGTCTCCGTGCTTCGTGGCGAGAAGTCCTTTCCGGTCATGCTCACCACGTTCACTTGTATCCATAAGGAGACCAAGGAGAAAATCAAGTATGACGATTACAAGAAACTCTCCGATGACGAAAAGGAACAGTACAATGTTTATCCGAAGATGCAGGTTTTCAGGGTCTTCAATGTTGCGCAGACCAATTTGCAGGAAGCGCGACCGGAGCTGTGGCAAAAACTGGAGCAGGAAAATTCGCGTCCGGCAATCGAGGAGGGCGAGCATTACAGTTTTGCCCCAGTCGATACGATGATAAGGGATAACCTGTGGATTTGTCCGATTACGCCGAAATATCAGAATGACGCCTACTATTCCATCACGAAGAATGAAATCATCGTGCCGGAAAAGGAACAGTTCAGATCGGGAGAATCGTTTTACGGGACACTGTTCCATGAGATGACGCACTCGACCGGTGCGGAGGGTGTTCTCGATCGGTTCAAGCCGACTACCTTCGGTTCTCCTGAATATGCCCGTGAGGAACTGGTGGCAGAGTTAGGTAGCGCACTGGTCGCACAGCGTTACGGCATGACCAAGCATATCAAGGAAGAAAGTTGTGCATACCTCAAAGGATGGCTCGATGAGCTGAAGGAATCGCCGCAATTCATCAAGACAACGCTCCTGGACGTGAAAAGGGCAACCTCGATAATTACCCAGAAGGTGGATAAGATAGCGCAAGAACTGGAACAAAATGTCGGCGAGAAGCAGGAAAACGGAGCGGCGGCAAAGGAGAAGACATTTTATTCCTCTGTCGCGTATCTCCAATTTTCGGATGACACGAGGCCGCTTGACGAACTCCGGGAGAAAGGCGATTGCGAGGGATTGCTGACGCTTGCCAAGGAGTATTACGACGGCAACGGCATCAACGAACAGCATACTTATTTATCAGCCACGAACAACAAGGGTGACAGCCTAATTGCCGAGGATGAGAATTTCGCTGTCGTGTACAACGGGAGTGTCGGGGGAACCTACGAGGTGATGTTGAAATTCACGGAGCAGGAAATTCGCGACCATATCCGGCGTTACGGTGTCGATATCGCCGGAGATACAATAAAAGGGGTTGCCAGGGAGATGGCGGCGGAACAGTTCTCCGCTTTGGCGTATCAAAAGATTCCGGCCTTCGAGATGCCGAACGGTGAAGTGCTATATGTCGAATATAACAAGGAATCCGATACGCTTGATGTCGGGCAACCCACCAATGCCGGGCTGGTCGCGCAGCATCGTTTCCCTTACGACCACAATGTCGGGCTGGATGCCAATCTGCAAGCCGTGAACGAGAAGCTGAACGAGCTGGAAGAGTATCGGGCAGAACTACAAGAGGCAGAATACGGCAGCGGTATGCGCCGGTAAGGATGGAAAGAAAAAGATGCGGAACTGGTTGGCTCCGCATCTTTTTTGCAGTTTATTTCCCCAACAAACCGTCTATCATAGACTGTAAATTTGCTATGTCGCAATACTGGTTACATCCCCCTCGGTAGTCCTTTCCATTTTGAGCTGTCCGTATCAGAAACGAATCGAGTTCAATTCTTACGCCGCTGCCCATTCGTGACAGACCGGAAGAGTGGCTGATGTAAACGAACTTGCCGTTGCGCTCAATGAAGCAGGAGGTGTCATAATGCCCTTTTGAATTGGAAGCCACCTTTGCACCAACGGCTGCGGCATATTTGGAAATCTCACGCACCAATGCTGTCTGGAAACTGCGGTACTCTTTTGAAACATAGTCTCCTGCATCTGCAAGTATAGCGTCCTGCCATTTGGTATAAAAATTCTGTGCCATATTGATATTTATTATTATTCGTTCCGCAAATAACTTTTCCATTTCTCGCCGTCAATGGTCAGTTTGCCCATTTCCCAATCGTATTCCACTTCCGGTATATTGGTATAAGGGAAATGAACGGTGTAGCCTATCTGTCCGTAAGAGCAATGCAGAGGGGTAACGCAAATCTCCCAACCGAAGTAAGATTGCGGCGTGCAGTATTTTCGCCAGTTGAAACGACCTGCGGCAATATTGCCGCAAAGTCGTTTGAGTATGTCGTTTGTTGTCATTCTGTACCTCCTTTGCTGAGTATGGTGAGTTGTTCGGGACGGTCTGGAAACCAATAAGCATCACTGTCGATATATACGCATCTATAGCCATTCCAAGGTTTTCTGAAAGCTAATACTTCTTTGGGGCCAAATACCACCCCGTAGTCGTTTGTAAACGCCACCATATCGCCTACAGCCAAATCACTGTCTGTTTCCATGACTTCGGACAACCGGCTGAAAAACTCCATGCCCTCGGCTTCACGCTCTTTCTTCCAGCGCATAAACTCCTCTTTGTGGCTTCTTGATGAGCCAATAGGTAATAACTCCGATGCCAAAACCTCTGTCTCGGAAGAGCTTGTTGAGATTAAGATGATGCTGTCACTATCCACTTTTTCGGGAGTTGAGATAATTCGACATTCTATATCATTATCGGCAGTGTGCCAAAAAAGGAGGTTGCCTTGCTTGATGAAATCGTACTTGCTCATTGTCTTTTGATTTATTGTTTTTTTTATTTCCCTTTTCTTGAAGCCTTTTGACTTCGCCCAAAGGGGTTGTTTTCATGTGCGTCACAAACGGGGGGATGCAAGAACGATGAGCAAGGAACCTGCAATGAAATTTTATGAAATACCGTCATCTCCGATTACGGAAAGTTGTCGTCAAATTTTATTTCAGGTAGCGATAGCGGTACTTGGGCAATGTTCGTCCACCGTACCTTTGCACACGAAAACAGACCTGCGGCGTATGTCGGGGCTGTGAAGGGATTATACCCTTAAAACAGGAATATACCGGCTGTGAAACCGGTGGCGGAAGCTCTGCAGAGCATATTTATAAAAGTAACCGGGGAGCCTGTGCAAAAAAGAGAGCAACCACCCACTTTTGAGGCGGGTGGTTGCCAATGTTTCGGACAAACATCAGAAGTGGTAATCAACAACTCCTCCGATGTAGAGTATCGTTCCCGGTTCAAGCCTACAAACAAACTCCATAAACGTAAAGGACTGTTCGGCAAAAGACTGCAGCCATCGCCATCCAAATAGAAATGATAGGCGACATCCAACGGATTTTCCACTGCCTGTTTGAGATAATAGGTCGAACCCCATTCCAACATATTATCTGCCGTAAGAGCATTCGCTCTTTTTTTGATATTGGCGACATACTCCTCTTTCCATTGCTCTATTCCACCATTATAGCGCATGGTGTCATCGGATATAAGCTCGAACATTCCTTTGGGCAAGGCATGATTGACCAAATTGGCAATATCCTCTTTACGGTCTTCCTCGTCTATTTCTGAACAATAGTCATAGAAGCTCCCGTCTCCTTGCTGGAGTGTGTCCTCATTCAGATAGTTTTCTTTGTCTATCGGCTCCGTTGAAATTTGAAAAATCCTGCTGTGCATAATTGTAAATTTTAGATTGTCAAATATTTTCTTTTTTTCCTTTTCTTGAAACTCTTTTGGCTTCTCGTCGGGGAATGATTTTTATGCAGGACTGACAGCGGGAAAAGGACGGATAAGGCAAGTAAACAGTGTACGGGATGAAACGGAATACCCAACCGCCCAATGTAAGAGCACAGTCAGGCTCGTCCGACTATGCCCTGCAACGAGGTGGGGAGTGAAAGTCAATCTTCGATTTGTGGAAGGCTGCCGTGAAGAATATCCGGGAACCGTTAGTGAAAGCGATACTTGACGACCAGACGCACGCTGTACCTTTGCATATAAAACTTACATTTCTGAATTCAATATCATACGTCTGAGGTATTTGAGGAACAACTGGTTCACATAGTTTTTTTTCCTCAAATATTTTGTCTATACGTTTTACTCCTTCATTAATTTCTACAGTTCCTGAAGCTAAAAATGCGAGTTTATATACAGGGGAAGCTACTCCGGGCCCCATCACGATGAAAAAAAGATAAATTGCAGCTAATGAGATGTTTTTAGGATCAGAGGTCATTATTAATATTCCTACAGGAAGAATAAACGTGACTATTGAATTCAACAGAATAATAAATGCAATTATACCATTTTGATAGTTATTACAGCATTTTAAAGCAAATGTTTTATACGCTTCGATTTCGGCATTGAACTGCCGAAAAGAACGTATACTTTGTCCAAATATCTTTATAATTGGCATACCTCTCACATATTGAACAGCTGAAGCACTCATGCGTTCTTGGACATCAAAATAGATTTTCGTAAGTGCAGTAGCTCTTTTCCCTACAAAATTAGAAAATTGCATTCCTATACTTAAAAGTATGCATAATAGAGCGGTGAATGCCATCCAACCATTTAAAGAAAAAAAGATAATAAACATAAAAGTTATGGTTGCAAACACATTCACCAAATCGGGAATAGTGTGAGCTATAAAATGCTCTATTTTTTCGACATTTTGTTCCATGATTTTCTTTATACAACCGATAGATGTCGAATTTAAATATCCCAAAGACAACTGACCTATATGCTCTGAAAGTTTTATTTTTAACCCATATAAAATACGAAAGGCGGCTATGTGAGATAACATTAATCCCGCATACAAAAATAGTACACCCACAATCAAAGCAATAAAAGCAAGCCACCCCCAACTGATCATTAGCTCAGAATCTATCGTAGATAAATCAGAAGCATGAACAAGCAATTCCTTTAATATTTCATATATAGACCAAAATGGTATAAGTATACATAATGCACTTATAGCGGAAAATAACCCGGAGAAAAGCAATAAACTTTTTTTTTCTCCCGCAATTTCCAGTAACCTAGATAATCCTTCTTTTTTCTTCATTATTTATTTAAATATATATTGTCGTAGTTAGACAAATATTTGTCACAATAATTACCAAGTAAAAAATAGCAAACAGCCATAATTCCTGATTCATATAAGCTGGAGTTTTTTTAGCATATTCTTCATATTCTTTCTTGAAATGTATACATAATGAATATTTATTTTCTATATATACAATTACAAGATTAATACATATATAAATTATATATAAACATAATGTATGTATGGCTCCAAGCAGAAGAATAAAACTTAAATGACAAAATAGATCTCCCATTATCATCGGATTTCTCACTTTTTTATAGGGACCTTCCGTTATTAACTTTGAAGGATGCAAAAACCTATCTTTGGTTGCTTGCAGATTACAATTTACCACTTTAGTACCCCAAACAGACATAAAATATCCAATTAATGCAATAAGGATAATATTGTAAAGAACATTTTCCAACAGTATTACTTTTATGTCAAACAAAGAAAAAATGTTTAGTTTGAAGCGAGGTTGATTTAAGAAGGGCATAATATACCAAAGAATAGATATAAAAAAGCCCGAATAATACATTAATGTATATCTATTATTGCAAGATAAATCTAGTGTTTTAGACATATATTTACGATTCCCAACCTTAAATGCTATATAATAAGGAATCAACCAAAGAAATGAAATTATGGCCAAAATAATTTGGGTGGCCCAGCTAAAATAAATCATATTATTTTTGTATAATTTAAAAAATTACAAATAACCAACAATGCCATAAATAAAACTATAAATAATAGTTTTTGATCAAGGAGAACAGGGGTTTTCTTTCTATAAACTATAAGTTCTGATTTATAATATGGTTCTAAAGAATACTTAACCTGTATTTTTATCATAAAGAGATCTATAAATACATATATAGGGAATAAAATGCAAGTGTAGATTCCACCTGTTAATAACACCAAAGAAAAATGTCCTAATATATCCCCTATGATCATTGGATGTTGAACTCTTGCATATATTCCTTCTGTTAACAATTTACTTGGGGCATAAAATGCACTTTTAGTAGCTTCAATATTTTGAGAAACAGACTTTTTACCCCAAATGCCAAAGAAATATACAAACAACAGAAAAGAAACTGGAATATACAAAACATTAAAAAAAACAAATTCGCCATTTAACCAGTCATATATTCCATGCATCCTTGGTTGCTCTATAAAGGGTAATACATACCAGATCGGAAGAGCGTCGTGTAGGGAAAG
>OMGV01001145.1_pt1 | contig 11851 bp, 9 predicted proteins | sample 1646111 | NCBI WGS metagenome assembly OMGV01 (sample SAMN05578590, study PRJEB25193) | human gut metagenome | biome: Human Microbiome; feature: human-associated habitat; material: feces | host: Homo sapiens | place: USA:Birmingham | reverse complement strand
CCGGCTGCAGGGCCGTGGGGCCGTGGATGAGGGTGACTTCGGCACCCCGCATCACGGCGGCACGGGCCACGGCATAGCCCATCTTGCCGGTGGAGTGGTTGGTCAGGTAGCGCACAGGGTCCAGCGGCTCCTGCGTGGGTCCGGCGGTGACGGCGATGCGCAGACCGGCCAGATCCTTCGGCTTTGCAATGGCCCGGAAGATATAGTCCAGCAGGACGTCCTCCTTCGGCAGGCGGCCGCTGCCCACATCTTTGCAGGCCAGCACGCCGCTCTCGGAGGGGATGACCGTGAAGCCGTAGCGCTCCAGCGTGGAGATGTTGTCCTGCGTGATGGGATTCTCCAGCATCCCGGTGTTCATGGCGGGGGAGACCAGCTTTGGGCACTTTGCAGCCAGCACCACCGTGGTGAGCATATCGTCGGCGATGCCGTGGGCCATCTTGGCGATGATGTTGGCTGTGGCCGGGGCCACGAGGATGACGTCGGCCTTCTTTGCCAGCGAGATGTGGGTGACTTCAAACTTGAAATCACGGTCAAAGGTGTCCACCATGCACTTGTGGCCCGTCAGGGTCTCGAACGTGATGGGGGTGATGAACTGGGTGGCGTTTTTGGTCATGATGACCTCCACGTCGGCCCCCAGCTTGCGCAGTGCGCTGGCCACGTTGGCCATTTTATAGGCGGCGATGCCGCCGCTGACGCCCAAAAGGACGCATTTTCCCTTCAGATCCATCCAGATGCCTCCTATAAACAGGGATGATATAGCTACAGTATAATGCAAAAACGCTCAGAGCACAACAAAATCTTTGGTTGGGGTTGTATCTTGGCCCAAAATGCGGTAAAATACAGCTTGACTTATCAATAGAAAATCTCTCCGTCGGCGCAGACGTATGCAGGCCTCTCCCTTTGGGAGAGGTGTCACCGCAGGTGACGGAGAGGGCAAGCCCGGCCTGAAAGGGGAAAAAGGCGCAGCGATAAGCGCTGTTCTTGTCAGAGCGATATGCTCGCAGCCTTCCGGCCTTTTGGCAGCGGCCTTGCTCTCTCAGGCGCGATGCGCCAGCTCCCCCAAAGGGGGAGCCTTTCAGGGAGAGGTTCGACCCTACGAGGAACTGAATTATGATTTTAGCCATTGATATAGGCAACACCACCGTCGCCCTTGGGGGCATCCGGGACGGACGTGTATGCTTTGTGGCCCACATGGACACGGTGCGCACCCGCACGGCGGCGGAGTACCGCGCCGAGATGGAAAAGGTGTTCGCCCACCGGAGGCATCCGGAAAAGCCCATCCGCTTCGAGGGCGCTGTCCTCACCAGCGTCGTCCCCCAGATCACGGGGGCGCTGGCCGAGTGCGCCCGCTACTACACCGGCAAAAAGCCGGTCATCGTTTCGCCCGACATCCGCACCGGACTGACGATGGGGGTGCCCGACCCCCACGCCGTCGGCAAGGACCGCCTCGTGGATGCGGCCTACGCGGCGGCGAACTTCCCGCTGCCGGTGGTCACGGTAGACCTCGGCACCGCCACCACCTTCAACGTGGTGGATGAGGATAAGGTCTTCCGGGGCGGCGTCATCTGCCCCGGCCTTTCCACCGGTCTGCGGGCGCTGGGGGAGAGGTGCGCCCAGCTGCCACAGGTGCATCTTTCGTCCCCCAAAAGCGCCATCGGCGTCGATACCGAGAAGTGTATGCTTTCCGGCTCGGTGCTGGGTGCGGCTGTCCTGCTGGACGGCATCACCCAGCGCATCGAGGAGGAGCTGGGCCGTCCGGTCACGCTGGTGGTCACAGGCGGTCTGGCAAAGTACGTCATCCCCCTCTGCCGCCACCCGCTCACCTACGACCCTGAGCTGCTGCTGAAGGGGCTGGCCCTCCTGTATCAGCTCAATGCCCCCCAGCATGAGCACCGCCATGAGCCGCGGAACGAGGGAGAGCACCGTCGTCCCGGCCCCCGCCCGGCGGGACGCCGCCCCCACAGCGGCAGCAGCCCCCGCCGTCATGGCCGCAGCGGCCGCCGTCCCCGCCGGGACGATGAGGCCAAGGCGGGCTAAGACTGAAAAGGAGAAACCTTATGATGAAATTAGGCATTCTCGGCGCAGGCATGATCGTCCGGGAGTTCCTGCCTTGGCTCACAGGGCCGGAAAGCCCCTTCAAGGTCGAGGCCCTCTGCAGCACTGAGCGGAGCGCTGAGGAGGCGCAGGCCCTCTGCGGCCAGTACGGCGTGGCCCGCCACACCACCCGCTACGATGAACTGCTGAGCTGGGTAGACGTAGTGTATATCGCAGTGCCGAATGTCCTGCACGTAAAATACACCCGTGCCGCCCTCGAGGCCGGACGCCATGTGATCGTGGAAAAGCCGATGGCCCCCACGGCGGCGCAGGCCGAAGAGCTGGCCGAGCTGGCCCGGAGCAAAAAGCTCTTCCTCTTCGAGGCCGTCACCACCCAGTATCAGGACAACTACGCCAAGCTCCGTGAGATGCTGCCCAAGGTGGGCGCTGTCACTATGGTGCAGTGCAATTTCAGCCAGTATTCCAGCCGGTATGACGATTTCTGCATCGGCAGGGTCTGGCCGTCCTTCGACCCGGCCTGTGCCGGCGGCGCGCTGATGGACCTCGGCGTCTACAACGTCAGCTATGTGGTGGGCCTTTTCGGCGCACCCAACAAAGTCCACTACGCGGCCAACATCGCCCGCGGCATCGACACCAGCGGCGTGCTGACGATGGAGTATCGCAGCTTCAAGGCTGTGAGCATCAACGCCAAGGACAGCAGCTCTCCGGCCCGGTACATCATTCAGGGCACCAAGGGCTATCTGCTCCAGAAATCCACCGCCAACTTCTGCGGCGGCGTCACCTTCCACCCCTATAAGGGCAGGGAAGAGCACTTCAACCTCAGCGCAGGCCGCCCCCGGCAGGCGGCAGAGTTCCACGCCATCGCCCGCGCCATCGAGAGCGGGGATCAGGAGCTGTGCAGCCGGATGCTGGACACCTCGGTGGCCGTCAGCCGTGTGCTGGAGACGGCCCGCCGCGACGCGGGCATCCGCTTCCCCAGCGAATTTTGATGCTATCCCCGGGAGTTCCCTGACACAACGACCGGTATATTTTAGATTCGATTCAACAAAAGACCCCGTGTAATTCACGGGCAGGTTTGCGCCGTATCCGATAGTTAAGGCGGAACGGCAGCAAGGAGGAAAACTGAATTATGAAAAACAACGATCTTCGCACCCTCACCCGGCTGGCACTGCTGGTCGCCATTGAGCTGGTCATGAAGGCCATCGGCCTCGGCAGTGTGCCCGTAGGCCCGCTTTACATGAGCTTTTTGACCCTGCCGATCGCTGTGGGTGCCATCACCATGGGCCCCGCAGCAGGTGCCATCCTCGGCGGCGTGTTCGGTGCGGTGAGCTTCTATGACGCTGTCACCGGCGCCTCTGCCATGACCGGCGCGCTGTTTCAGGTCAGCCCCGTCAACACCTTCATCCTCTGCGTGGGTATGCGTGTGCTGATGGGCGTGTGCGTCGGCCTCATCTTCAACGCCATCAAGGGCCTCGACAAGGCCGGTACCTGGAGCTACCTTATCAGCGCCATGTGCGCCCCGGCCCTCAACACCCTGTTCTTCATGGGCTACATCGTGCTGGCCTTCTACAGCTGCGATTACGTCCAGAACCTCGTGTCGGTCAAGGGCGCAGCCAACCCCCTGATGTTCGTCGTCCTGCTGGTCGGCGTGCAGGGCGTGGCCGAGTTCCTTGTGTCCGGCATTCTGGGCGGCATCGTCGCCCGTGCCGTTCGCAAGTTCCTGAAGTAACAGGCGGTGTCGGTCAGGGACGTCCGCTGATATAAAGTTTACAGGCCCCTCTCCCGGCAAAAATGCTGAGAGAGGGGCTTTTCTGTTGATTTTAGCCTACCAGTGCGGTATACTTATTCTACTTCAGTCAAAAGAAGGAGGCGGCAAAAATGCCCATCGGGCCGAGCAGACCCTTGCATCTAACGAAGCCGGAGTCCATCGACATCCGGCAGGCCGCGCGATATTTCGGCGCGCGGGGCGAGGCCGACAGCGCCACCCTCGCTCTTCTGGAACGGTGTGCTGCACCTCTTCTCGCCGCCGCCACCCCCCGGGCCGTCTGGCTTGAGGCCGATGTGGAGAGCCTCGCGCAGGTCGGCATCCTGAAGGGGGAGGACATCTTCCGCCACCTTGAGGGGTGCCGGGAGGCCCTGCTTCTGGCTGTGACCCTCGGCCCGGGCGCAGACAGCCAGATTCGCCGCGCCGGAGTGGGGGATATTGCTGCCGGTGTGGCCTCGGATGCCCTCGGTTCGGCGCTGGCCGAACAGGCTGCAGACGCCGCCGAGGCCGAGCTGCGGCAGTGGGCCGCAGGGCAGGACAGGTATCTCACGGGCCGCTTCTCGCCGGGCTATGGCGATTGGCCCATCGGGGTGCAGCCGCTGGTGGCGGCGGCGCTGGATACCGCCCGCCGAGTCGGGCTTTGCGTGACCGAAAACGACCTTATGACGCCCCGCAAGAGCGTGACCGCTCTGCTGGGGCTGAGCGACCACCCGGTGAAGGGACATCTCGCCGGGTGCGGCCACTGCGTGCTGAACACGCGGTGCGAATACAGAAAGAGGGGCAAGACCTGTGCAAGCGAATGAACTGTTTACCCAGCCCAACACCATTCTTCTGGACGGCGGTATGGGCACCATGCTGCAGGCAGCGGGCTTGAAGCTGGGCGCACGGCCCGAGGAGCTGAACATCACCGACCCGCAGCTCATCGAGAGCATCCACAGCCGCTACGCCGCCGCTGGAAGCCGCATCATCAACGCCAACACCTTCGGCGCTTCGGCCCACAAGCTGGCGGGCAGCGAGTACACGCTGGAAGAGATCATTGCGGCGGGCATCGCCAACTGCAAGCGGGCCTGCGCCCCCTACGGCGCACTGGCGGCGCTGGACGTCGGCCCGCTGGGCGAGCTGCTGGAACCCAACGGCACGCTGGCCTTTGAGGACGCCGTGGCTGAGTATGGCCGCATCGTCCGGGCCGGTGCGGCTGCCGGGGCCGACCTCGTCTTCTTCGAGACCTTCACCGACCTCTACGAGCTGAAGGCCGCCCTGCTGGCCGCGAAAGAGAACTGCGGCCTGCCCATCCTCGCCAGCATGAGCTTTGAGGCAGGCGGGCGCACCTTCACCGGCTGCACCGTCGAGAGCTTCGCCGTCACGGCCCGGGGCCTCGGCGCAGATGCCGTGGGCATCAACTGCTCCCTCGGTCCGAAGGAGATCTTCCCGATGGCGAAGCGTCTGGCCGAGGCTCTGCCCGGCGATTTCCCGGTCTTCGTCAAGCCCAACGCGGGCCTGCCCCGGGCCGACGGCAGCGGCTACGACATCACCCCCCAGCTCTTTGCCATGGAGATGAAGCCCTACCGGGAGCTGAAGCTCTTCGCGGCGGGCGGGTGCTGCGGCACCACCCCCGATTTCATCCGGCTGCTGAACGGCGTCTTCGCCGACTGCAGGCCGGGACGCCCGGCCCACGCCATGCCCTCGGTGCTCTGCTCGCCGATGGATTTCGTCACGGTGGACGGCATCACCGTGGTGGGAGAGCGCATCAACCCCACCGGCAAAAAGCGGTTCCAGCAGGCCCTCCGCGAGGGAGATATGAACTACATCCTCGAGCAGGCCGTCAGCCAGTCCGAAGCCGGCGCACAGGTGCTGGACGTCAATGTAGGCGCTCCCGGTGTGGACGAGCCTGCCGTCATGGAGCAGGTGGTCAAGGCCCTGCAGAGCGTGGTGAGCCTGCCTTTGCAGCTGGATTCCTCCCACGCCGACGCCCTCGAGCGGGGCCTGCGGGTCTATAACGGCAAGCCCATCGTCAACTCGGTGAACGGCGAGACGGAGGTGTTGGAGCGGGTCCTGCCGCTCTGCAAAAAGTACGGCGCAGCCGTGGTGGGCCTCGCCATTGATGAGCGTGGCATCCAGCCCAGCGCCGACGCCCGCTTTGCGATTGCAAAGCGGATCGTGGATGCCGCGCTGGCCCACGGCATCCCCCGGGAGGACATCTACATCGACTGCCTCACCCTCACCGCCAGCGCCCAGCAGGAGGACGTTCTGGCCACCGTGGAGGCGCTGGCCCGCTGCAAGAAGGAGCTGGGCGTCCGCACCATCCTCGGCGTGTCCAACATCAGCTTCGGCCTGCCCTGCCGCCCCTACCTCAACACCGCCTTTCTGACCATGGCCATGTATGCGGGCCTCGACCTCGCCATCATGAACCCCTCCAGCGAGGAGATGATGGCGGCGGTCTACGCTTACAACGTCCTGACCAACCGGGACAGGCAGAGCATGGCCTACATTGCCCGCTATGCCGATAAAGTCCCCGCCAGCACCGCGCTGGCACAGGCCAGAACGGCGCAGGTATCCCAGACGGCAGATGCACCGGCAGAGGCGGATGCGGCTCACAGCGGCCCCTTTGCCGCCCTCATGCAGGCGGTGGAAAAGGGCCTCAAGGGCGAGGCCGCTGCCCGTACTCACACTCTGCTGGACACCACCGAGCCGCTGACGCTGGTGGACGAGGCCCTCATCCCGGCGCTGGACGTGGTGGGCGAGAAGTACGAGAAGGGCAAGCTCTTCCTGCCCCAGCTGCTGCAGGCCGCCAGCGCCGCGCAGGCCGCCTTTGAGGAGATCAAGACCGCCATCGCCAAGCGGGGCGGGGCCGGGGCCAGCAAGGGCCGCATCGTCCTCGCCACCGTCAAGGGCGATGTCCACGACATCGGCAAGAACATCGTCCGGGTCATCCTCGAGAACTACGGCTTCGAGGTCATCGACCTTGGCCGTGATGTGCCGGTGGAGACGGTGGTGGATACCGTCCGGGAGAAGGATGTCCATCTCGTGGGCCTCTCGGCCCTGATGACCACCACCCTCAAGAGCATGGAGGAGACCATCGCGGCCCTCCGTGCGGCCAAGCTCGACTGCAAGGTCATGGTGGGCGGCGCTGTCCTGACGCCGGAGTACGCCGAGAAGATCGGCGCGGACTGGTACGCCAAGGACGCCAAGCAGAGCGCCGATATTGCCAAGAAATTCTTCGGAGAATCATAAGAAAACAGAAATGAGCCGGTGCAGAATGCACCGGCTCATTTCTGTTTTTGTTCGAACTACGCACGCACGTCCGTCAGAGGCATGATGCTCCCGGGCAGTGCGGCGAGGCAGGCCGGGGCGGCAGGCTCGGCCACCGACAGGGTCGTTTTGGAGACCTTCCACCACAGGCGGGAGCCGCCCGGCAGCCGGAAGATGAGGTTCCAGTCGAAGGGGTTTTCGCTGGCGGAGAGCAGCTCCACCGGCAGGGCGTTGAGGGCTTCGGCGGCACAGGGTGCGAGATCGTGGGCGCGGATGCCCACGGCAGTGCAGCCCTCCGGGACCTCAGCGGCCAGATGCAGCAGGCACTCGCAGCCTGTCAGACGGACGGTGTGGGCGTCCACCCGGGCGCAGGGCAGGATGTTTTTGCAGCCGGTGAGCCGGGCGGCGGCGGTACTGCGGGGGTCGGCGAAGACGGCCTTGGTCGTGCCGGTGCGGAGCACCCGCCCGCTGTCCATGACGATCATGTCCCGGCACAAGCGGTAGGCCTCGTCCCGGTTGTGGGTGACGAGGAGGGCCGTGCCTTCAAAGCCTGCCAGCAGGCTCCCCACCTCGCCCTCTACCTCTTCCCGGAGGTAGCTGTCCAGTGCGCTGAACGGCTCGTCCAGCATCAGGAGGCGGGGCCGGCCCACGAGGATGCGGGCCAGCGCGGTGCGCTGCTGCTGCCCGCCGGAAAGCTCGGCGGGGCGGCGGCCTGCCAGCTCTTCCAGCCGCATGGCCCGCAGCATTTCGGCGCAGCGGGCTTTGCGGGCGGCTCTGTCTTTTTCTGCGTTCAGGCCGCAGAGGATGTTCTGCTCCACGGTCATGTTCGGGAAGAGGGCGTAGTTCTGGAACAGCAGGCCCACGCCCCGCTGCTGGGGCGGCAGGTCGATGTGCTGCTCGCTGTCGAACAGAACCCGCCCATCCAGCAGGATGCGGCCCTTGTCGGGCTTCACGATGCCCGCGATGCAGCGCAGGGTCATGCTCTTGCCGCAGCCGGAGGCGCCCAGAATGGCCGTGGCAGTGTTCCCGGCGGTGAGGTCAGAGCGGAGGGTAAAGCCGTTCAGCTTTTTTTCGATGTGCACTTCCAGACTCATGGGCGTCCACCTGCTTTCTGCTTCTTTTCCAGCAGATTGACGGCCAGCAGCACCACCGCCGAGATGACGATGTCCACCAGCACCCACCGCATGGCCCCCAGCTCGTCGTTGGTGCGCCAGAGCTGGTAGACGGTAGTGGCGATGGTAGCCGTCCTGCCGGGGGTGTAGCCCGCGATCATGCTGGTAGCGCCGTATTCGCCCAGCGCCCGGGCAAAGGCCAGCACCGTACCGGCAAGGATGCCCTGCCGACAGCAGGGCATCCGCACCCGCCAGAAGATCCATGTGTTGGACTGTCCCAGCGTCTGGGCCGACCAGGCCAGCGTCTCATCGAAGCTCTCGAAGGCACCCCGGGCCGTGCGGTACATCAGCGGGAAGGCCACCACGATGGAGGCGAAGATGGCGCTGTACCAGTTCATGACCAGCTTGACGCCGAAATGCTCCAGAAAGAAGAGGCCCAGAGGCCGCTTTGCACCGAAGAGCAGCAGAAGAAAATAGCCCACCACGGTAGGTGGCAGTACCATCGGAAGGGTGAGGAGCACGTCCAGCACGCCCTTGACGGTGCGGGGCAGTTTTGCTATATAGTAAGCGGCAAAAATGCCGAGGAAGAACACCGCTGCGCAGCTGATGAGCGCGATGCGCAGGCTGTTCCATAAGGGATACCAGTCCATAAGTTTGTCCTCAGATGTGGGTGGGTCTGGCCGTGAGTTACTGTGGGAATAAACCTCTCCGTCACGGCTGACGCCGTGCCACCTCTCCTATCGAGGAGAGGCTTTGGCATAGCGGAAAACTTTGCCTTTTCGCCAGAGGCTCCCCTACAAGGGGAGCTGGACGCGAAGCGGCCTGAGAGGGCAAGGATGCTCATAATTACACCGCCGTAAATCCCACGCTCTCGAAGACCTGAGCGGCGGCATCGGTGCGCAGGTAGGCGAGGAAAGCCACGGCAGCGTCGGGATGGGGGGCGGCCTTGAGGACGGCGGCGGGGTAGATGACCTGGCCGCACATCTCGGCGGTGGCCTCGTCCACGGGGGCCAGACCGGCGCTGTATGCGTCGGTGCAGTAGACGACACCGGCGTCCACGCTGCCCTCGCTGATCTGGGTGGTGACTTCTTTGACGTTCGAGCCATAGGTGATGACACCGGCAGCGGCCAGAGCAGCTTCGTCGAGGCTGTAGTAAGAGAGGATCTTCTGGGTGTACTGGCCCACGGGCACGTCGCTGTTGCCCATGCAGAACAGGATGTCCTCCGCCTTCAGGTGCTCGGCCAGAGCGTCGAAGCTGTCGATGCCCTTGTCGCTGCCCTCGGGCACGCAGAGGACGACCTTGTTTTCCAGCAGGTCCACGCGGGTGGCGGAGTCCACGAAGTCCAGACCGTCGGGGTTCACGTCGGCGGAGGCGGTGATGTCCAGCTGGTTCATCTGCTTCTGGCCGGCGGAGAGGAACAGGTCGCAGTCGGCACCTTCCTGGATCTGGGCCTTCAGCGTGCCGGAGGAATCGAAGTTGAAGCGGAAGGTCACGCCCGGGTTCTGGGCAGAGTACGTTTCGGCGATGGCGTTCAGGGTCTCGGTCAGGGAGGCGGCGGCGAAGACGATCAGCTCGACGGATTCGCCGGAAGCCTCGGAGGACGCAGCCTCAGAAGAAGCGGCTGCGGAGGAAGCGGTGCTGGAAGCAGCGCCGCTGCAGGCGGTCAGGGCAGCAGCAGCGCCGACAACACCGGCCACAGCAAGAAAGTTACGGCGGGAGATGAGGTTGGTTTTCATGAATTTCTCCTTTTACTTCCGGGCGCACTCGCCGTCCAGCCCGGCGGCGATGCGGATGCCGTGCTCAAGGCTGGGCAGGATGTACTCGAGGTTCTCCTTGACGGCCTTGGGGCTGCCGGGCAGGTTGACGATGAGCGTCTTGCCGCGCAATACGCTGGCGGCGCGGCTCAGCATCCCGCGGGGGGTGATGGACAGGCTGTGGTACCGCATGGCTTCGGCGATGCCGGGGGCGCTGCGGTCGGCCACGGCATAGGTGGCCTCCGGGGTGATGTCCCGGGGGGAGAAGCCGGTGCCTCCGGTGGTCAGGATGAGGTTCACCTGACGGCCGTCGGCCAGCCGGATGAGCTGGGCTTTCAGGGCCTTGGCCTCGTCGGGCAGGATCATGGTCTCCTCCACCACATAGCCTGCGGCGGTGAGCATCTCCACGATGAGGGGGCCGCTCTTGTCCTCCCGCTCGCCCCGGCTGCCCTTGTCGGACAGGGTGATGACGGCGGCCCGCAGGGGCGGGTCGGCCACCGGGGGCAGAAGGGTCACTTCGTCACCCACATGGATCTCGCCGCCCTCCAGCACCCGGGCGAACACGCCCTCCCGGGGCATGATGCACTCGCCGGTCTGCTGCTTGATGACGCAGTCGTTGTGGCACTCCTTGCCGATCTGGGTCATCTCCAGCACGACGCTGCCGATGGCAAACCGGCTGGTGACGGGCAGATTGCGGAAGTCGAAGCCCTCGATGACCAGATTTTCGCCAAAGGCGCCGTAGTCCACCCAGATCTTCTTGCGGAACGCCTCGATCTTCTCGGCGCTCAAAAGGCTCACCTGACGGTGCCAGCTGCCGCCGTGGGCGTCGCTGATGATGCCCCACTCCGGGGTCAGAACAGCGCTGGGCACCTCAGTCTTGACGGTGCCGCGCTTGGGGCTGGTGCAGATTGCCAGAAGTTTTCCCATAGATCGTTATCCTCCGATGCGATACATGCCGCGGGTCGCGGGCATGGAATTGTCTCCGAAATGATGTTCCCGGGGCTTTGCCCAGATGGTCTGCCGGATGGCCTGTAAAAGCGCGGCGTCGGTCGCGCCGCTGCGCAGAAGCTCCCGCAGGTCGCAGCCCGCCTCGCTGGCGAGGCAGGGGCGCAGGAAGCCTTGGCTCGTCAGCCGCACCCGGTTGCAAGAGGCACAGAACTTGCCGTGGACGGCGGCGATGAAGCCCACGTCACCCTCCCAGCCGGGGACGGTGTAGTAGACCGCCGGGCCGTCGCCGAACGCTGCGCTCTGGGACGCGGGCAGGGGGGCGAACTCCGGCCAGCGGCGGGCGAACCGCTCCCGCAGCGCAGGCCCCGAGATGCAGGGCATGGCCGCGCCGTAGCCGATGGGCATCATCTCGATAAAGCGCACCTGCAATGGGTGCGCCTCGGCGAGGGCGGCAAGGTCTTCCAGCTCGCCCTCGTTGACGCCCGCCTGCGGCACGCAGTTCAGCTTGACGGGGATGCCGCTGTCCAGCGCGGCGCGGAGGCCCTCCATCACACGGGAGAACTCGTTCCGGGCCGTGATGCGCTGGAACACCTCCGGGCGGAGGGTGTCGAGGCTGATGTTCACGCTGTCCAGCCCGGCGCTCAGAAGGGCGGGCAGCTGCCGGGCCAGCAGGATACCGTTGGTGGTCAGGGTGACTTTGCGGATGCCGGGGGTGGCTTTCAGCCCAGCCACCAGCTGGTCCACGTCTTTGCGCACCAGCGGCTCGCCGCCAGTGACCCGGACGGTATCGATGCCGCACTGGGCAAAGAGAGCCGCGAGGCGGAGGAACTCTTCGTAGGTCAGCACGGCCTCCCGTTCCAGCTTCTCCACGCCGTCCGGCATACAGTAGCGGCAGCGCAGGTTGCACAGGTCGGTGACGGAGAGGCGGAGATAGTGGATATTGCGGCTGGAGATCGGAAGAGCACAC
>OMGV01001135.1_pt1 | contig 11887 bp, 6 predicted proteins | sample 1646111 | NCBI WGS metagenome assembly OMGV01 (sample SAMN05578590, study PRJEB25193) | human gut metagenome | biome: Human Microbiome; feature: human-associated habitat; material: feces | host: Homo sapiens | place: USA:Birmingham | reverse complement strand
CACGGATTTTCAATTGGTCCATGAAATTGACATTCTCTTTGAAGAAGTTCTCTTCGTGGATATTCCAACCGGCCGATACCGAGGGGAAGTAACCCCAGCGGTGTCCACGGGCAAAGTTGGACGAACCGTCGGCGCGCATGGTCACGCTGGCCATGTACTTGCCGGCATAGTCGTAATTGACACGGCCGAAGAACGAGACGAGACCACCGTCGTCCCATGGCGAGCCGGTCACTGTGGTTGTCCCGCTGGCTACGGTTTTCACATTGTTCAGATAGGCAAATTCAAAAGAGTTAAATTCCGAGCCTCTGTTCGAACCTCCCAAGTTCTCGCCGAAGCCCCAGCGCTCGAGCGAGTTACCTACCAAAGCGGTGAACTTGTGGTCGCCCAGTTTGAAATCATACGATACCGTGTTGTCCCAACTCCATTGCAATCCGTTCCACGAGCTTTGAGTCACTTTGTCGAGGTCTTCGAAGGTCACTGAGTTGAGGTAATGCACCGGAACATATTCCCGGCTGGTGCCGCCGTTGTAGGCATAGCCGAAGGTCGAGCGCCATTTCAAGTTTTTAATCGGCTCGAATATCAGGTAGAGGCTACCGCGAATCGAGTAGTTTTTGCTGTTCACGCGCGAACGCAGGTAATCCATTTGTGCAATCGGGTTGACCGACTGATAATCGAGGCCTTCGAGGGGTTTGTGATAATCTCCGGTTTCGTCGTCATAGACGGGGAGCAACGGGTTTCCGGCCAAGGCGCTACGCACGTCGTTCCAATAGAGGTTTCCGGTTCCCATACCCAGACCCGTGCTGCTTGTGTGACCGGCGGTCAAGGTTTCACCGAAGGTAAGTATGTTGCGGTCGCCGTTGCGGATAATGTTGTGTTCCGAGTTCAACCGCAGGGTGTAGCGTTCATACATCTGTTTTATCTCAGGCTCTTCCAAACCGATGACCGGCTTTTGCGAGGTGTAGGAGAAACCAAACGAGAAAGTAGAAATATCACCGCCGCTGGTCACATTCACGGCGTGTCCCATTTGAGGGGCGTTCTCGAGAGTCATTTCTTTCAGCCAGTTGGTCCCTTTGAAAGTACCGTTGTCGACGCCTTCCAAAATGCTTTCCGGGATACGGTCGGCGAAATATTGGCGGTCATAGCCGGCTTCGTTCAGGATTTCCAGATATTGCTCGGCGTTGAGCGGAGTGGCTGTTTTGGCCAAATTCTGGAAGCCGATGTAGCCGTCGTATTGGATAGAGGCTTTTCCCTTTTTCCCTTGTTTGGTCGTAATCAAGATTACACCGTTGGCGGCGCGGGCTCCGTAGATGGCGGCCGAAGCGGCGTCTTTCAATACATCGACCGACTCGATGTCCGAGGGGTTCAGCATGCCGATGTCGCCGTTGGGTACACCATCTATAATATAAAGAGGTGCCGAGTTGCCGATTGTTCCGAGACCACGAATCGTCACCTTGAATCCTTCGCCCGGTTTACCGCTTTGTTTGGTAATGTTCACACCGGGAGTTTGGCTTTGCAAGGCTCCGAGGGCATTCACTGTGTTCAGCTTGGCGATGTCGTCGCCTTTGACCTGCACGGTAGCGCCTGTGATCAATTTCTTCTGTTGTACACCGTAACCGATAGCCACAAACTCATCGAGCATGTTGACGGCTTCTTGCAGTTCGATGTCTAAAAACGTTTGATCCTTTACATCTATCGACCGGGTCTCATATCCCAAGTAGGATACTTGCAGGGTCGCGTTGGGCGCTACTTTGATGGAGAAGCGGCCTTCGATGTCAGTAATGGTTCCATTGGTCGTTCCTTTTTCTGCGATGCTGGCTCCGATTAGCGGTTCTCCTGCCGAAGTGACAACACCCGAAATGGTTTTCGACTGGGCAAATACAGAACTGCTGCAAGCCACGAAAAGCAACAAGAAGACAAGAAAACGTTTCGTTTTGTTTCTTGTGTGTCTTTTGGTTAGAATCTCTTTTTCCATGATTAGATTGTGTGTAATAATTATTTTTGTTTTTGCACTGTTGTTTTATTTTTCTTGCGATTGAAATTCCGAGGAATTTCGTATGTCAAAAATAGTCGCTTATTCTCTTTATGGCTTGCACATATACCTATTACTATTTTCGTATCGGGACGAGCGTTTGTAAAAATGTAGCGAAGAGTTAAAGATTTGTAGCCCGGTTGCTACATTTATTATATTTGAATAAAAAAATATTACATTTGTATTTGAAACACGCCGATGTGTTTTTTAAGAGGATTTTTATTTAGATGAGGATATATAAAATAATTTTCTTAATATTATACTTCACGGCCTTTCCGGTTGCCGCCAATACCGATAGATTCTATGGTTTGCAGGAGGGATTGTCCAATAGCCATGTCAATAGCATCTATCAGGATCGCATGGGGCTTATATGGATTTGTACCGATAATGGATTGAACAGTTTCGACGGGGTGGAATTTAAGACCTATTATCATGTCTTGGACGACACGACCTCGCTCGGGAATAATTCGGTCTTGTCGATTTACGACGATACCAAGGGCAATCTGTGGGTGGGCACGACGGGCGGTTTGCAACGGCTCGACCGGGAAACCGACAGGTTCTCGACGGTGCATTTCTCGTATCCGTATATAACCGATTTCAGTTATGTGAGTTGCATTATCGAAGACAGCCGTGGAAACATTTGGCTGTCGACCAGCCGGGCCGGCGCCATTTGTTTGAAGGGCGACGAGCATAGCCCGGTCTACTATTTGCCTACCAACAGCAATATATGTTCCGATAAAATCAATACGATATACGAAGACCGGTTTGGGAATATATGGATCGGGTCGCAGGACAACGGAATAAGTGTGTTGAATATGGAGACACACACGATTGTGAATTATGCGCACGACCCTGCCGATGTGAACTCATTGTCGAGCAACAAAGTGTTTTCGTTTGTCGAGTTGCCCTATGGCAACATGTTGATAGGCATGATCGATGGCGGAATAGACCTGTTTGACTATTCTTCCAAGAAGTTTATACGCAATTATATCCCTTCGGTCGAGGGGGCTTTCACCTTGAAAGAAGGGAAGGACAATAATGTGTGGATAGGAACCGACGGCGACGGGATATACCGGTTGAACGCCGACCGTGAAGTGGATCGCCACTATACCGCGGACAAATTGCCTGCCGGAGTGGTGCTGACGATTTTTGAGGATAGCCGCGGCCGCATTTGGCTGGGAACCTATTTGCACGGGCTGTTTCTGTATGACGAGCGCTCCGACAGTTTCCAAAGCATAAGATTGCAGACAGGAGGGAGAGAGATAAAAGATATTTACATTATCGAGGAAAATACCAATGGAACCCTTTGGATAGGAACCAACGAAAACGGCTTGTGCCTGTATAACCACGACACGAAAAAACTTGAAAGCTACACCTACGACATGTTGTCCAAAGACAATCAGATACCCAGCAACTCGGTGCATACGATTCTCTTCGGGAGTGACAGTTTGGTGTGGATTGGTACCAGCAGCGCCGGCATCGCTTGTTTCGACCAGAAAACCGGGCAGTTCCGTGACTACAATGTCGAGAACGGGAAGCTGAAAAACAACAACATTTATGCCGTGGCGCAAGATTCGGCTGGCAACGTTTGGGTGGGCACGAAAGGCGGGTTGCACTATATCGACTTGGCGAGGGACACCACCTTGCTATATACCGAGGCCGACGGTTTGTCCAACGCCTCTATCGCCGGGATAGAAATCGACGATCGTGGGAATCTGTGGATAAGCACATCGCTGGGACTATCGTTTTACGATGTGAAAAGCCATACGTTTTCCAATTTTTACACCTCCGACGGCTTGCAGAACAACGAGTTTAGGCGGGGGGCGCACTTCCGCTCAAAGACGGGCGAGATGTTTTTCGGCGGGATAGTCGGTCTTACGGCGTTTTATCCGTTTGCCCTTCATGCCGAGCACGAATTGATGCACCTCATGTTTACCAACCTCTATTTCTACAACGAGAAAATAAAGGCGGGCGATGATGAGGCCGCTGTGTTGAAACGCAATATCAATGCGACGGAGCGGATAAAGATAGGCTACGACATACGGAGCTTCTCGATCGAGTTTGCGGCCTTGGAATACAATTCGCCCGAGAAGGTTGTCTATCAAGTAAAGATGGACAATTTCGACACCGAGTGGCGCACCTTGCCGACCGGTAGCCGTCTGGCGACCTATACCAATTTGAATCACGGTGCATATACCTTTATGGTGAGGGCTTTCTTGCCGGGAACCAAACCGGTAGAGCGTAGCCTGTCGATTGTCGTGACACCCCCGTTTTGGCTCACATGGTGGGCAAAGACATTCTATCTCTTGTGTGTCTTGGCCGCATTGTGCCTGTTTGTCTATATGATGGAGCGCCGTATTCGCCGCAAGAAAATAGATATACAAAAGGAGAACGACAACCTCATCATGCAGTCCAAACTTCAATTCTTCACCGATATATCGCACGAAATCCGAACTCCTTTGACCTTGATTCTCTCGCCCATAGAGGCGCTCATTAAAGAGACTCCCGAGGGCCCTTTGCAAAATGTGTATAAAATGATCAACCAGAACGGACAACGCATTTTGCGGCTGATCAACCAAGTGATGGAAATGCGGAAACTCGATCGCGGGCAGGTGCGGCTGTTGACCGTGCCCACCGATGTCGATACGTTCTTCCGGGCGATAGCTTTGTCGTTCGACAACATCGCCGAGGAGAAGCATATACAGTTCGAGATACATGTGGAGCCAGGCTTGCCCACGGTTTGGATTGACCAAGAGAAATTGGACAAAGTAGTGTTCAATGTCCTTTCCAATGCGTTTAAATACACCCTCGAGGGCGGGAAGATAACAATCGAGATAGGGAAGGACGGCGGCGACTTGAAAATCCGTATCGCCGACTCGGGCGAGGGTATCCCGGCCGAGCAGCGGGAATTGATATTCAATCGGTTCTATCAAATACCTACAAAGAACAACCGCAATAAAATGGGTACGGGCATAGGGTTGCACCTCTCCCGCAGCCTTATGGAGATACACCACGGGCGCATTTATGTAGAAGATTCCTCGGCTGGTGGGGCGGTGTTTGTCGTCACATTGCCGCTGAACAACGATTATTTGAAGAAAGAGGAGATGCAGACCGAGGCCTCGGAAGACAGCTTGGCCACGCTCGTGCAGCCCGCTTTGCAGGATTTTGTAGAGGAGGTACAGGAAGAACCGTTGCAAGGAGCCGCCTCGATGTTCCGCTACAAACTCTTGGTGGTGGAAGACGACAAAGAGATACGCAAATATTTGAGAGAGATTCTGGGGCGTGAATATCGAGTGCTTGAGGCCGAAGACGGGTTGCAAGGGCTCGAACTCGTCATCAAGGAATTGCCCGACTGTGTGATTACCGATGTGATGATGCCCGAGATGGACGGTATCGAATTGTGCAAGAAGATAAAGACCAACGAGAAAACCTGCCATATCCCGGTGATTCTGCTCACGGCGAAAACCGCTATCGAGCAGCGTATCGAGGGGCTGGAAGTGGGCGCCGACTCTTATATCCCCAAGCCGTTCAATGTGACGCATCTGAGAACCCGGGTGCGCAAGCTCATCGAGCTGCGGCGCTCGATCAAGGAAAAATACGAGGGAAAACACGAGTTGCGGGAAGAGGACATCAAGATAAAATCGGTCGATGAAAAAATGCTCGAGAAAATCGACCAGATTATCAAAGAGCAAATCTCCGACCCCAATCTTTCGGTCGAGACCCTCAGCCGGCAAATCGGGGTAAGCCGCTCGCAATTGCAACGCAAATTCAAGCAACTCACCAACCAGAATCCGAGCGATTACCTCAAAACAGCCCGGTTGCGCTATGCCGCTTCGTTGCTTGTCACGAAAAACCTTTCGATTTCCGAGGTGACCTATGAAGCCGGTTTTTCGTCACTGTCACATTTCTCTAACAGTTTCCGCGATTTCTACGGCATGTCGCCCAGCCGTTATGTGGAGTTGAACCGCGATTCGGGGCAACCTCCGTTGAAGGCCGTGGACGACAAGGAGGAGCCATAGACCTGTCTTTTGGAGACGGCGGTGAAATCCCCCGTCGGGACGAGCCGGCGGCGTTGGGGTGTGCTTTATACATAAATTGAAATCTGCGCTACATATTTGAAAATCCCGCCGTCGTATAGTCTCTATCTTTGCGACACAAACCTTTATAACGAATCGATATTTATCATGAAAAAAGTGCAATTGTTTTTAGCTAGCCTGCCGCTGGCGCTCTCGGTGGCATGTGGTACGACAAATGAGTTGGTGTTTGAAGATGATTTCGAGGGAACCGGGCTCCCCGATTCCTTGCGCTGGAATTACGAAGAAGGCTATGTGCGTAACGGCGAATTACAATATTACACGGTAGCCCGTCCCGAGAACTGCTATCGGCAGGACGGCTATCTGCACATCGTGGTTCGTCGCGACAGTGCGGTGATAGAGAACGGACTGTTCGCCAAACAGTGGGAGACGCCGGTCGATACGACCCGCAGCACGGCGGTTGCCCCGATTACCTCGGCCAGCATTACCACCAAGGGTCTTGCCGAATGGAAATATTGCCGGGTAGAGGTGCGCGCCAAATTGCCCGATGGAATAGGCACTTGGCCCGCTATTTGGATGATGCCCGCCGACGATACCTATGGCGAATGGCCCAAGAGCGGCGAGATGGATATTATGGAGAATGTAGGATATGAATTGCCCAAAGTCCATTATGCCATACATACCGAAACATACAACCATACCAAAAACAATCAAAAACGCCATACCGTCGATTGCGCCACGGTGGCCACCGATTTCCATGTATATGGTTTTGAATGGCGGGAGGACAAACTCACATGGTATCTCGACGGGGTTGAAACCTATTCGGTGACAAAAGACGAAACCGGCTGGAAGGCATGGCCGTTCGACCGTCCGTTTTACCTGATACTCAATTTCGCTTTCGGCGGAGGCTGGGGCGGAAGTCAGGGTGTCGACCTCGACGCGCTCCCGCAAGAGTACATTATCGATTATGTGAGGGTGTATCGCTGATGTGAACAGACCCCGCCGGAGCTTGCTGCCGAAACTCCGTTTGCCGTTAATTCCATGGGGTGCTGGGGCGAAAAACGATGTCCCGGCGAGTCTTGTGAGCGAAACGGAAAAACGGGGCGAAAACCTCTGTTTGAGGCGGTCGAAAGCCCCGCTGCAACATAAATCTAAATTTTCGCTACAATTTTTCAACTGCGAATGCAAAACTTCAAACAATGTCGTATTCGTTGTAAAACGGTTGTTGCAATTGAATTTATATTTGTCATGTTAAAAAGTGTGCGACGAACACATTGTATTAGTATAGAATTATAAACTTAAATTACTATTCATGAAAAAGAAAATTATTTCGGTTTTATCCACCTTCCTTTGTATTATAGGAATGTCGGCACAGGTGCCGGGTTCGTTTCAATATCAGGCTGTGCTCCGCAACGACGACGGTAGTATAGCTTCCAACAAGCCGCTCGAAGTGAGAGTGCGAATCCACCAAGGCGCGGCCGATGGCACGGTAGTCTATGAAGAAGACCACACGACATCGAGCAACGCTTCGGGAATTATCACCTTGAAAGTGGGCGAGGGTGTGAACACCTCGCGCGAAACTTTGTTTGTCGACGTCGATTGGAGCGACGGCGTTTATTTCTTCGAAACGCTGGTCAACCGGGGTACCGGTTACGAATCGCTGGGAACCCAGCAGTTGCTGAGCGTGCCGTATGCCAAATGTGCGGTGACCGCCGACAACGTGCATGTGAAATCGCCCGACGGGAAATTGTGGAAAATCAAAGTAAGTAACGACGGAACGGTTTCGGCCGAAGCCGTAACAGAATAAAACAGCGGCTTTATGAAAAAGGCAATCCTATTATTATGTATAGCGTCGGCTTTGTGCGGAAAGTCGGTGGCTCAATCGGTCGTGTCGAGTGCCGGCGGTAGTACCGACATGTTGACATGGACGCTGGGCGAGGTATTCACCGAGTCGGTGATGCGTTCCAATGTCGTGCGTTTCTCGCAAGGATTCAATCAACCCATAGCGATATCGACCTCGGGTATCCTGAATATCAAGGGCGATAACGTCACCTTTACCGCCGGGCCCAATCCCGTGGTCGACGAGTTGTATCTCTCGGTTTCGGGGAGCCGTGCCACTTCGTGGTGGTTATACGACATGCAGGGTCGTTTGCTCGGTTCGGGCGAGTTGGCCGATACGCAAGCCGTGATAGATTTCTCCGATAAGACGACCGGGGAGTATGTGTTGAAGATTACGAACGAGGTAGGCAGCCGTTCGGTTTTGATTATTAAAAAATAAGTGACAGATGAAAAAGATTCTATTAATCATATTGACCGTGGCCCTGTTTCCTGTGGTCGAGTTGTATGCCCAAACGATAAAGGGCATTCCCTATCAAACGGTTGTGCGCGATGAGCAGGGCAATCCCGTGGCCGACCAAGAATTGACCGTGCGGTTCTACATTCAGCGGGAGTTGCCGTCGCATTCCGATGCCCAACCTCTCTTATATAGTGAGACCCACACAGCCACGAGCGACGCCAACGGTTTGGTGCGCCTGCAAGTGGGCGAGGGTACCCCTGTCGAAGGCTCTTTCGATGCGGTCGACTGGTGGGGCAAAGTCTCTATCAAGACCGAGATCGAACTGGCCGGTAGCGGCGAGGCGGTATTTACTTCCACGCAAGAGCTGGGCACGGTGCCTTACGCTTTGTCGGCCGAAAGCGCTTTGTTGCTGAAATCGGACGACGGCACACAATGGAGTTTGGAGTGCGACAACGACGGCACGTTGAAAGCCGTGGCGATTCCCGAGCGCTTTACCAAACTGGTTTTCTCCGACGAGTTCGACGGCACCGGTTTGCTCGACGACAGCAAATGGGGTTATGAAGAAGGCTATGTGCGCAACGGCGAGGAACAATATTATACGGTGGCTTGTGAAGAAAATGCCTATATGGCCGACGGCTGTCTGCACATCGTGTGCCGCAACGACAGCGCCTTGATAGAAGACGCGTTGTATGAGCAGCAGTGGAGTGGGTCGCATGGTTATCGCGCCGATACGATTATTCCCATTACTTCGGCCAGCGTCGTGACCAAAGGGAAATTCGCCTTTACCTATGGCCGGGTGGAGGTGCGTGCCAAACTTCCGGTGTGCTTGGGCTCGTGGCCCGCTATCTGGATGTTCCCGCAAGACCGTAGCGACTGGCCCGCTTGTGGCGAAATCGACATCATTGAGCATGTGGGATATGACCCCAACAACATCTACTTCACGGCTCACTGCACCGACTTCAATAGCAACAACCAGCCCAACCGCTACGCTAACAGCGCTCCCATCGAGAACTCCGAGGATTGGCATGTCTATTCCTTTGAGTGGCACCCCGATCGGTTGCTTTGGTTCATCGACGGGGAGCTGCAAGCCACCGTTTTGCGTGGAAGAACCTATTCCAATACCAACTGGCCTTATACCAAAGATTTCTATTTGTTGCTCAATTTCGCCTTTGGCGGAGGTTGGGGCGGTCGTGAAGGAATCGACGTGACGGCTCTTCCCTTGGAGTATGTGATCGACTATGTGAGGATATATCAATAAACCTGAATAATACGAACTAAAATTTGAAATCATGAAAAAACCGATTACGCTTGTAAGTGCGGCCCTCGTGGCTGCCGTATGCAGTTTGTCCGTCCATGCGGATAAAGTGTATTATGTGGAGCCCGACGGGAATAATCCCGAGGGTATGACCGTAGATGCTGTATATACCAAGATTGGGACAGCTATAAACAATGTGACGGCTGATGAGCCTGTGACCATTTATTTGAAACCGGGGCATGTCTTCTCGGAGAACAACATGAATACCAATACAAACCGGATCGACCTGACCATCATCGGCGAGAACACCACGATCAATGCCAATGCGGCGCAACGTATATTGCGCACCGAGGCAGCCCGGTTGGTGTTGAAAGGCATCACTTTCACCGGGGTGAAGAACTATTCGAGCATGGGCGGTGTGCTCTACTTTGCAGGAAATTCCGGTGCCACTTCCGAGTTGGTAATCGATAGCTGTGTCTTTGACAGCAACACTTTGACCGAGGGAGCCGAGGGCGGAGCCGCTATCGCTACCGGAACCAACGCCATGAATGTGATCATTACCAATAGTGTGTTCAAGAACAATCAGGCCGGCAAGTATTCCTCTACGATGAGCGGTGCCGTTATCCGTTTCCAAGGGAAGGACGGGAACTTTGTCGTAGAAAACTCCACTTTTCACAATAATGCCGTCAATTCGAATAATGGCGCTACGGCCATTGGCTTTGACAACGGTTCGAATGTGAAGGCCCGCTTGGTCAACAACACCTTCTATAACAATACGACAACGGGAGTTCCTTCGGGATCGGTGCCCAATATTTTGATAAAAGGCTCCTCAAATACGGTTGCGGTGGCCAACAATACTTTCTATTTTGATTTGAGAGAGGAAACAGACGAAACCGAGAGCGGAGCCGATATGATGAAAGATGTGTATCGCAGAACCTCGGTGGTCAATATCGCCGAGACTGGCGACAACGCTTTGCACTTTGTCAACAACGTGGTCGTGGGCTTGCGCAGTGCTGTGATCACCCCCGCCGCTACTGGCCGTACCATCGTTTGCCAAAACAATTACTGCGTGGTGCTGGAACCTCATGGCTTTGTATCCGAATTGGCCGATGGTGAGAACGGCAACGTGTTGTCGACCGCCCGTGCGGCCAATATTGGTGACCCTGTTGTCGAGGATATCGACAACTTGACCGCTATGTTGTCTTCGGCTGGATTGGTCGCAGAGTTGAGCGACGATAACTTCGTGCCCTATCTGGCCATGGAAAAAACGAGCCCGCTTGTGAATGCCGGTGCCAACGAATATTTGGTTGCCGAGGAGAACATCGTGCCCGAGTTCGACGTCGTGGGCACTACCCGTGAAGACGGTTATGTCGATATAGGTGCGTATGAGTATGTCGATGACGACGATCCCACCGGTATAGCAGGTAACGAATTGAGCGATGAACTCACGGTCTATGTACAGGCCGGTAACGTGGTTGTCGAGAATCATACCGATGCCGCCTTCGAGGTACGTTTGGTACAAATCGACGGCCGCCAGGTAGCTGCCATGAAGGTGCAACAAACGGCTGTCATCGACGGGAGCGCCCTTCCGCACGGCGTGTTGTTGGTCGTAGCTAATAACGGAACTTCGCAAATCACCAAAAAAGTAATTTTATAAATCAAAGATAACAATTAAAACGTATGAACAAAAAAGTATTATTTGTAGGATTGTTGGCCGGCTGTTTCGGTATGAACGCCTTTGCGGCCACAGAAATCTATGTGAGCGCCTCGACGGGTAACGACAGTTACAACGGCGCTTCGTGGGAAACCGCTTATAAAACCTTGCAATATGCGGTAGCCAGTGTAAAAGAGAACGAAGAGACCATTATCTATTTGGAAGCCAATACTACTTTCGATACGGGCGGCCAATTGGATTTCGGTGAGAACAAAAACGTAACTATTATTGGGGAAAATACGACGCTTCGCGCCGCTTTACAAGCTGGTAAGGACGGCGGTGAGGGCGCTCGTATTATGCGTGCCGCGACCGGTTGCAACCTTACGGTAAAAGGCCTTACTTTCCTCAATGGTCGCCAAGTTACTTATCAACCGGCCGGAGGCCTTTACTTTGCCGGTAATACGTTGGTGGTAGACAGCTGCCAGTTTATCGACAACGAGTCGGGCTCAGGAGGTTCGGGTATATGCGCTCGCGCCAAAGATGTGACCGTGCGCAACTCCTATTTCGACAGATCGGAAGAGCGTCGTGTAGGGAAAGAGTGTAGATCTCGGTGGTCGCC
>OMGV01001125.1_pt1 | contig 11931 bp, 10 predicted proteins | sample 1646111 | NCBI WGS metagenome assembly OMGV01 (sample SAMN05578590, study PRJEB25193) | human gut metagenome | biome: Human Microbiome; feature: human-associated habitat; material: feces | host: Homo sapiens | place: USA:Birmingham | reverse complement strand
GGCGACCACCGAGATCTACACTCTTTCCCTACACGACGCTCTTCCGATCTAATTTTAAATTTTTTCTTGTAAATTAAAGTTATTACGATATTGAACGGCTTCTGCTATATGTTTATCTTCTATATATTCACTATTATCTAAATCAGCTATAGTCTGTGCCACTTTAACAATCCTATCGTAAGCTCTAGCACTCAATCTCATCTGTTCAAAAACAAGACCTAACATATCTTGTGCCTTAGCTGTTAATTTACAATATGATTTTATCATAGCATGTGACATTTGAGCATTACAAACTATTTTGGCTTGAGCAAATCTTTTTAATTGTATCTGCCTTGCTTGTTCAACACGTTGGCGTATCTGCTCTGAAGACTCTGCTTTTTTATCTGTTACAAAGTCTTTATATTCCACTCGTGGCACTTGAATTTGTATATCTATTCTATCGAGCAATGGCCCTGATATTTTCTTTGTATAGCGTTTTATTTCATAATCACTACAAGTACAATTGCGTGTATTATCATATTTATAACCACAAGGACAAGGGTTCATTGAGGCCACTAATATCATTCGTGAAGGAAATTTTAAAGAAGCATTTACCCTTGTTATCATGACTTCTCCATCTTCTAATGGTTGTCTTAATGCCTCTAAACTAGCTTTACTAAATTCTGGTAATTCATCTAAGAACAAAACACCATTATGACTTAATGTTACTTCTCCCGGTTTTGGTATAGTACCGCCACCGATGATACCAGCACTAGAAATTGTATGATGTGGACTGCGAAAAGGTCTTTTCGTTACCAATCCACTATCTCTTGATAACAATCCAGCTATACTATAAATTTTAGTTACTTCCAAAGCCTCTTGATATGTCATTTGCGGTAAAATTGTTGCTAAACGCTTGGCAAGCATTGTCTTCCCTGTTCCTGGTGCTCCCACCATCAATACATTATGACCACCTGCTGCCGCTATTTCCAAAGCTTTTTTCGCTAAAAATTGCCCTTGCACATCAGCAAAATCCTCTTTGAATTGCATATCTTGAGATAATCTCTTTTGTCTTTTTGCTGGTTTTAACTTTATCTTTCCTTGTAAAAAATCTATTAGTTCTGACAATGTCACTATAGCATATACTTCAATACCTTCTACCAACAAAGCCTCTTGTTCATTACCTTTAGCTACAAAAAATTTTTTAAACTTAAGCTCTTTACATAAAATAGCCATGGACAAAATTCCTGTTATTGTTTTTACTTGACCATCTAAAGATAATTCAGCAGCTAATAAACTATCACTACAACAATCCTTAGGTAAAAATCCATATGCTTCCAAAAGTGCTATAGCTATCGGTAAGTCTAAAGATGAGCCATTTTTGCGTAAATCGGCAGGAGCTAAATTTATCGTTACTTTCTTAGGCACTAAATTGACATTTGTATTTCTAATAGCAGGTCGAACTCTTTCTTTAGCTTCTTTTACTGCAACATCTGCTAAACCTACTATTTCAAATTTTGGCAATCCATTTGCTACATCAGCTTCAACTTCTATGAGTACACCATCTATACCCAATGTCGTTGCCCCATAAGTTTTTGCAAACATAAAATCACCCCATAATATTTTGGGGTGATTTATCAATATTCTTTATATGCAATTTGTTATTAATAAATTATCCCAAATAAAATTTAAACTTCACTTGGACCTGTCCAACGTTCAAATAAATCATTATCTACATTTAAAGTATCACATATTTTACCTACCAACATATCAACTAATTCTTCAATAGTTTGTGGTCGATGATAAAAACCTGGACATGCTGGCACTATCCTTGCACCTGCATGTGATAATTTCAACATATTTTCTAAATGAATAGCATGTACTGGTGTTTCTCTTGTTACTAAAACGAGCTTACGACCTTCTTTTAAAGTTACGTCAGCTGCTCTAGTGAGTAAGTTTCCAGCAATGCCATTTGCTAAAGACCCTAAAGTCTTCATGGAACAAGGTACAATAACCATTGATTCACAAGGAAAAGAACCACTTGCTATTGCACTATCAATTTGATTTACATCATAAATCTTATGAACCATTTGTGTCAATTGAACCATAGTTAAACCACATTCATACTCTAATACTTCAAGCCCTGCTTTTGAAGCCACAAAATGTACTTCAATTCCGCTATCAGCAAGGACTTGTATCAATCTATAGGCATAAATCGCACCACTTGCCCCTGATACACCAACAATAATACGTCTTTTTCGCTCAAAACCCTTTGTTTTCAAAGCTCAAATGCTCCTTTCAAATGATTAAAATTCACCTTATTATCATCATAGTGAAATACCTCTATTATATCAAATCTATAATCAAATTCTGCATTAAAATTATCATTTATATATAATTGAGCTGTTTTCATGATTTTTTGTTGTTTTTGATAATCCACAAATTCAGCAGGAAATCCAAATGCAGTATTTTTTCTAGTCTTTACTTCAACAAAAATAATTGTATTTTGTTTTCTTGCTATAATATCTATTTCACCAAATCTACTATGATAATTTCTCGCCAATATTGTATAATTTTTTGCCTTTAAAAACTCTACAGCCTTATTTTCTCCCCATAAGCCCATATTTTTCATACAAATACCTTATTTCTGCATCACCATTGATTTTATTGGTTCAAATGATTTTCGATGAATTTCACATGGCCCATACTTTCTTAAAGCTTCTAAATGTTCACTTGTTCCATACCCTTTATTTTTAGCAAAGCCATATTGTGGATAAATCTTATCAAATTCATTCATCATTCTATCTCTTTCCACTTTAGCAACAATAGAAGCTGCTGCAATCGAAGCAGATTTTGCATCACCTTTAATTATTGATTGATGATAGATATCCAAACTTTCTAAAGGCATAGCGTCAATTAACACTGCATCAGGCTTAGGGTTTAATCCATAAATAGCTTCATACATACCATTCATTGCAGCTTGATAAATATTTACTCTATCTATAGTTTTTTCATCGATAATCGCTCTATTTACAACTATCGCATTTTCCATGATAATATCATAAATTTTTTCACGTGTTGCCTCTGATAATTTCTTAGAATCATTTATTTTCTCAATAAAAAAATTTTCCGGCAAAATAACACTAGCTACTACTACAGGTCCAGCGAGCGGTCCTCTACCTACTTCATCTACGCCAGCGATTAATTTATAACCATTAGCTCTACATTCATTTTCAAAAGTATATAAATTAGCCACTCGCTGACGTTCTTTCATTTCTCGTTGATAACTTTTATATATACTTTGTACACCTTTACGGGCATCATTTTTTATCGCTGTCAATAATTCATCATTACACTCTTTAATCATTAAATCTTTTATCTGTTTTATAGACAATTTTTCAATATTCATATGCTCACCTACTCAAATAAAAATTATATTTATTTTAAAATTATATCATAACGGATTTAACTATAATTTATTATAAAAAATATTTATAGATTACAAGAATTGTCTGAATTAAATAATTTTCAGATTTTGATATACAAATAAACAAATTTTATGCTATAATAGTCTTGAAATTTAAATTTTGTCTATGGAGGTTTTTTTAATGCCATTAGTAACAACAAAAGAAATGTTTAAAAAAGCGTATGAAGGCCATTATGCTATTGGTGCATTCAACGTAAATAATATGGAAATCGTTCAGGGTATCACTGAAGCTGCTAAAGAATTAAACGCTCCTTTAATTCTTCAGTGCTCCGCTGGTGCTAGAAAATATGCTAAACATCAATACCTTGTACATCTTGTACAGGCTGCTATTGAAGACACTGGTCTTCCAATCGCTTTACACCTCGACCATGGTGCAGATTTCGAAACTTGCAAATCTTGTATTGATGGCGGTTTCACTTCCGTTATGTTCGACGGTTCCCACTACAGCTTCAAAGAAAATATTGAAAAAACAAAAGAAGTTGTTGAATATGCTCACGCTCATGGCGTAGTAGTAGAAGCAGAACTTGGTCAGTTAGCTGGTATCGAAGATGATGTTAAAGTAGCTGCTCATGAAGCTCATTACACTGATCCTAACGAAGTTGAAGAATTCGTTAAAGAAACAGGTGTTGACTCCTTAGCTATCGCTATCGGAACTAGCCATGGTGCTTACAAATTCACTCCTGACCAATGCACAAGAAATGAACAAGGCATTTTAGTACCACCTCCACTTCGTTTCGACATTCTTGAAGAAGTTGCTAAACGTCTTCCTAACTTCCCAATCGTTTTACATGGTGCTTCTTCCGTTCCTCAAGATTTCGTTAAAATTATCAACGAAAATGGCGGTCATATGCCAGATGCTGTTGGTGTTCCTGAAGACCAACTTCGCAAAGCTGCTTCCATGGCTGTTTGCAAAATCAACATCGACTCCGACCTTCGTCTTGCAATGACTGCAGGTATTCGTAAACACTTCAACGATCATCCTGATCATTTTGACCCACGTCAATATGTTGCTGACGGTAGAACTAACATCAAAGCAATCGTTTCTCACAAAATTAAAGAAGTTCTTGGTTGCGACGGTAAAGCTTAATTTTAAATTAAATTTCGCTTAATAAATAGCAACAAATATAAAAGCTCTCTTTACAGAAAAACTACTGTATAGTAAACTATTTTTGTAAAGAGAGCGTTTTTTATTATTAGGAGGTAAAAAATTGAGCACAATTCATGAAATGGTTCTTGTTATTGACTTTGGCGGTCAATATAACCAATTAATTGCACGTCGTGTTAGAGAATGCGGTGTTTACTGTGAAATTGTTCCTTATGATTATACAGTAGAAAAAATTAAAGCTAAAAATCCACAAGCTATTATTTTCACTGGTGGTCCTAGCAGTGTTTACGCTGACAATACACCACAGGCTGATCCAAAAATCTTTGAACTTGGTATTCCTGTACTTGGTATTTGCTATGGTCATCAGTTCACAGCTCATAATCTCGGTGGTAGCGTAGCTCATGCTGAAGCTGGCGAATATGGTAAAATGGACATCACTCTTGATACTACTAGCGTTTTATTCGATGGTATCAATGCTGATGAAATTTGCTGGATGAGCCATCGCGACTATGTAGAAAAAGTTCCAGAAGGTTTCAAAGCTATTGCTCATACTAAGCATACTCCTGTTGCTGCTATGTGCGATGACAGTCGTAAATTATATGGTGTACAATTCCACCCAGAAGTTGAACATACTCCATTTGGTCAGCAGATGATGAAAAACTTCTTATTCAAAATCTGCGGCTTAAAAGGCGATTGGACTATGAGTTCTTTTGCTCAAAGCAAAATTGCAGAAATCAAACAAATCGTTGGCGACAAAAAAGTATTATGCGCTTTAAGTGGCGGTGTTGATTCTTCTGTTGCTGCTGTTTTAGTTCACAAAGCTGTAGGCAAACAATTAACTTGCGTATTCGTTGACCACGGTTTACTCCGTAAAGACGAAGGCGATCAAGTAGAAACTATCTTCCGTAAACAATTCGATATGAACCTTATCCGTGTTGATGCTAAAGACCGTTTCTTAGGTAAATTAGCTGGCGTTTCTGATCCTGAAAGAAAACGTAAAATCATTGGTGAAGAATTCATTCGTGTATTTGAAGCTGAAGCTAATAAACTCGGCAAAATTGATTTCCTTGTTCAAGGTACAATCTATCCAGATATTGTTGAAAGTGGTACAAAAACTTCTGCAACAATTAAGAGCCACCACAACGTTGGCGGTCTTCCTGAAGATATTCAATTCGACCTTATCGAACCACTTCGTGAACTTTTCAAAGATGAAGTTCGTGCAGTAGGTGAAGAACTCGGCATTCCTCATGACCTCGTATGGCGTCAACCATTCCCAGGTCCTGGTCTTGCTATCCGCGTTCTCGGCGAAGTAACTGAAGATAAACTTGCTGTTGTTCGTGAAGCAGATGCGATCTTCCGTGAAGAAGTAGCTAAAGCTGGTCTTTCTGAAAAAATTTGGCAGTATTTCGCTTGTCTTCCAAACATCCGCTCTGTAGGTGTTATGGGTGATAGCCGTACTTATTGCCACACTGTAGCACTTCGTGCTGTTACAAGTAGCGATGCTATGACTTCTGAATGGGCAAGAATTCCATATGAAGTATTAGATACAGTTTCTCGTAGAATTGTAAACGAAGTACCTGGTGTAAACAGAATAGTTTATGATATAACTTCCAAACCACCAGCTACAATTGAATGGGAATAATACAACTAACTCAACAAACCCAGATTTTATACGGGTTTACGGCGATTTAAGAAGTCTTTTGACAACAGTTTAATAACAGCCATACAAGAGCTATTATTCTTGTAATCCTGTGGTTTATAAGTTATAGAATAACAAAAGGTAGCTTGCATGGTAAAAGAAATCAATATTAGAAAGCCTTTAGCTATGGGTAATAACTCGTAGCTAAAGGCTTTTTGTCGTTCTTATTCATCTTTTTTGAACTTATCCTGAAACGTCTTCACCAGCGTATCGCTGAATTCCTGCGAAGAGACTTTTGCCCAAAGCTGCGTAGTATCGCATTTCGGCCAGCGGTCATAATCGTCCTTGTTAATTTCACTAGCAGACAGCTTCTTTGTCCTTGTCTTTGTTGATTTTCAGGCAAACTTCTCCGTCTTCTTCTCTGACGGTCAGCCCATAAACTTCTTCAAGGATGAATAAGGTGTGCATAAGACCGATCTGACTATCAATGTTAGCAACATCAAGCACTTGTGCTAGTGTATCCGTTAAGTTGAAAATGTCATAGTGAGTCATGCACTTTGAAAAAGTGCGTAACTGCAACGAAAAAATGAAAGCTATGAAAATATGAATGTTAGCCTATCCCGAAAACACCACTGAATATTCATTTTCAAGACTGTGGCAAGCTGACTTACAACGAACATCTAGACATCTGTGGATAGGACAGTGTCCTTAAAAGAATTGAAACCAGACGCAATAGTCTTTAATGAGATGATATTAGATGTGAATATCGACTACTTCAAGAGGAACGACGATTATAATTTTGCTTGTCGTTTCTATGAAGAACCGTTCCATTTTACAGAAAAGTTATATGGGAAAGACAATATTATTTCCGCAGTTATGCACATTGATAAACTGAATATCGCTATGACCGAAAAGTACTGTAAAGATCCGACGCTAGTAGAAACTGTGAAAGAAGTGATCCATCAAGTTAGCCACTCAAATAAATAGAAATTAGAAAAAGCGTTGGATAGAAGCAGAAATCCTGTACTAAATAGTAAAGGAAAACCCGTCTATCGTGCTTCGTACAATATTTTACAGAATAAGTTTTACGAATATATGAATAAGTAGGATTAAGTGCTTTGACTGTGGCAAAAGAAGGATTACAGCATAAAATCTAACTTCTCTTGTATATAAAACTCAGCAGGACAAAAAAAGACTGGTGGATATTGAACAGAATATTGTCGCTGAACAAAAGTCCGATATAACGATAATCGCAAAGCGTTTATGACCTTTTCAGAAATTGACATCTCTGTCAAAAAGTCTTTCATAGGAAAATACACGGTATTATCTGAGGACTATGAAAAGCTGACAAAGCACAGTTACTCAACAAAATCTGAAGTACAGCGGTTGAGAGAGGAAAATAAAAGTCTACCCCGTCAAATCTGATCACTGCAAAACAAGGTTTCAAAATTAAGAACTACTCAGCGAGAACTGACTGAAAAGTGCAAACCATACCTTAAGGCGTTAAAGATTGCCTCTAAAAGGTCAAGGAGTTTATCAGCGATATTTTTGAAAAATTCAAAAGCAAAAAAATATTTATTATGAACCAATTCTAGCTCTAATAATAAAAATTACGAAAGGTATGAAAATGAAATGACAAAAATGATTTTTAAAGAAATGGGCAGCACTTATTTATGACAGGGAGATTATAAGCTCCCTTACCTGTCCTTACCAACCTAGAAAGGAAACATTCCTATTAAAGTATGGGGACAGAGACACCTGCGCTATCTCAAACAGCACCATAATCATAAGGTGCTTTACATCAATCTGCTCACAAGCGGCAAGCTGAACAGTTATATCTTGCGGGTATTGATAAGCAATCTAAAAATATGTTTCTTCGTCTGGTAAAACAGATGAAAAAGTGTGAGAGCATATCCAAACAGTTAAAGGCAGGAAATCAGATGAAATATGGGTTGGCAAGATGAATAACATCCGCAACAAAGCGATGGAAATTGTAAATGCAAAACTAATCTATAAATAACACAATAGCGGGATGGTGATTTATCATCCCGCTATTGTGTTATTTAATTTTTCCTGAGAATTACTCATTAACACATGAGTAAAACTTGAATTTTCATTTAAATTATTCTATAATATGTTCATCCTTATGAAGGGAGTAATGAAATGACTGTTAGCTATGATAAACTATGGAAACTGCTTATTGATAAGAAAATGAATCGAACGGACTTGAAGAATGCGGCAGGGGTTAGCTTTAATGTCCTTGCTAAAATGAGCCGCAATGAATTTGTGTCACTGGAAAGTTTATGTAAAATATGTTCTGTGTTAAGTTGTGATATTGGTGATGTAATGGAGTTTATAGAAAATGAGCCTGCTTGATTTTGTTCTTCAAACTACGAAGAAATATATTGAACAGATGCCGAAGTCTCAACGAAAAAAATACGGACAGTTTTTTACAAGCAAAGAAACTGCTGTATTTATGGCCGAGTTATTTAAAATTCCTGTAGATAAAGAGCATCTTCATATTCTTGACGCCGGAGCTGGCTCTGGAATATTGTCTGTTGCGATAATTGAAAAATTACAAAAGACACCGCAGCTACGATATATACACTTAGTATGTTATGAAAATGATCCTCAAATCATTGAGTTGTTGAGAGCAAATCTTCAGTGGGTTTGCCAGCATTCTACATTAAGAGTTGACTATGAAATACGAGAAGATAACTATATTTTGAGTCAAATGTTAGAGTATAATGAAATGCTTGGTGCTAGACCCGATCCTTTAAAATACGATATAGTGATCGGTAATCCGCCTTATATGAAGATAGCAAAAGACGCTCCAGAGGCTAAAGCAATGCCTGATGTTTGTTATGGTGCTCCCAATCTGTATTTCCTTTTTGCAGCTATGGGAATGTTTAATTTATGTCTAAATGGCGAATTAGTATATATCATTCCTCGCTCTTGGACTTCAGGAGCATATTTCAAAAAATTTCGCCAGAAATTCTTGAAAGAAGGTGTTTTAGAACATATCCACTTGTTTGTTAGTCGTGATAAAGTATTCGAAAACGAAAGTGTATTGCAGGAAACTATGATTATAAAAGTCAGAAAAACAACGACCATTCCAGAGAATATTGTTATCACAACAACACAGAGTAACAAGGATTTTTCAAATAAAACAACTTTTGAAGCAGTGTACAACACTGTTATTTCAGGAGAAAATAAGTATGTTTATTTGGTTACGAATAAACAAGAGTTAGAGACACTCGAACTGCTGAATAGGTGGACAAATACATTACCGAGCATTGGATTAAAAATGAAAACGGGCTTGACTGTTGATTTTAGAAACAGAGAAGTTTTGCGCAATGCGCCAGAAGATCAGGCAGTACCGTTGTTCTATTCACAGCATATACAAAACGGAAAAGTAATATTTCCTATTGGCAAAGAACACGAATATATCGTTACTAATCAAGCAAGTCTGTTACAACCGAATGTAAATTATCTTTTTGTAAAAAGATTTACTACAAAAGAAGAACATCGGCGATTGCAATGTGGTGTATATCTTGCAAGGAAATATCCTGGTTATTCGAAAATCAGCACCCAAAATAAAATCAATTTTATTGGCGGGATAAAAGAACTATCGGAATGTATTGTTTATGGACTATATGTATTGTTTAATTCAACCTTTTATGATTGCTACTACAGAGTCTTAAACGGTTCAACTCAAGTCAATTCAACAGAAATTAATTCTATGCCTATACCGCCTTTGGAAAGCATAGAACTAATGGGCAAAACGCTGATTAAATCCTGTGATATGACAGAAGCGGGATGCAATCAAATTTTAAGGAGTTTCATTTATGAGCAAAATTGAGGAAGCAAGAGAGATACTAAAAGAATTGCAAGTGCCAGTTAAGCAGCAGTCGAATTTGTGCTGTTATGTTCTTTTGGCTATGGCAGATATAAAAGAAGATGATGAATGGTCAAGTGCTGTAAATGGTTGGATTCGCATTCACGATGTCATAGCATATACGAAGGAAAACTATGGCGTTGCCTATGCAGAAAATAGCCGAGAGACTTTTCGAAAGCAAGCTATGCACCATTTTAGGAATGCTGCATTTATTGAGGATAATGGAAAAGCCACCAATAGTCCGAATTATCGCTATCGTCTGACCGATGAAATGCTCTCGCTTATTCGCTATTATGAAACAGAGCATTGGGAAGTAAAAAAACAGAAATTTTTACAATCTCACGAAACACTGATTGATCTGTATGCATCTAAGCGTACAATGAGAAAAATGCCTGTGCGGATTAATGGAGAGAACTTTACTTTTTCGCCTGGGAAGCATAATCAACTACAAAAGGCTATTATTGAGGAATTTGCACCTCGATTTGCACCTAATACTGAGTGCCTTTATGTAGGAGATACCACAGAAAAAGATTTAGTTAAAAATATAAAAAGGCTTCAAGAATTGGGATTTGCCATTACACTTCACGATAAAATGCCAGATGTTGTCCTTTACTCTGAAAAAAAAAATTGGCTTTATTTTATCGAGTCTGTTACTTCTGTCGGGCCGATGGAACCTAAGAGAATTAAAGAGATTGAAGAAATGACAGAAGGCGTTACAGCCGGTAGAATTTATGTAACTGCATTTCTTGACTTTAAAACTTTTAAAAAGTTTTCTGAAACACTTGCTTGGGAAACAGAGGTTTGGATTGCGGATATGCCAGACCATATGATTCATTTGAATGGAGACAAGTTTTTGGGACCAAGAAAGTAGAGCTTCTTTGCTGTTTTCATTATAGGGAATTTGTAAAATAATTATGGAGGATTTGATTTGAAATACACAGAAAAGCAAATAAGTAAAATGGCATCTCCTATTAGTCAGTCAGAAAATGAAAAATGTAAAAATGCGATTCGTATGGTTCGAGATGCAATGAAAAAACTTAACTATACTGATGACGGGAAAGATATCCGTTCTTATATGACAGAATCTTATTCATATGCTCTTGATTTGCGTCAACAGTACACAGGCAAAAAAATCACCTTACTTGTTCAAGGATCGTATGCAAATAAAACAAATATTCCAACAGAAAGTGATGTTGATGTAGCAGTTATTCTTGAATCAACATTTATTGCAAAATATAGAGCAGGTGCGACTGATAGCAACTATGGTTTTACGGATGGAACATTTTCTGCTTCTGAATTGAAAGACGAAGTTGAAACAGCGTTGAAACAGCATTTTGGCTACCAAGGTGTGAAACGCCACGACAAATGCATTAAAGTCATTGGAAATACATATCGCGTTGATGCAGATATTGTGCCTGCATATAGGTATAGAGATTACTCCAATGACTATATAAATGATTCTAATAATTATATTGGTGGTATTGAAATTAGACCTGATAGTGGTGGCAGAATAATCAATTATCCTGAACAACACATCAAATTAGGTATAGCAAAGAATAAAGTGACAAAATATAATTTCAAGAAGTGCGTTCGAATCATTAAGAGTATGCGAGAAGATATGGAGAAAAACGGTTATGCAGTTTCTTCAAAAATATCATCTTTTGGACTAGAATCATTGCTTTGGAATGTGGATGTATCTGCTTATACAAAGTATTCAAATATATTAAGATATACATTTGACGAGGTCATTTCTTTTTTAAAGAATGATTTTTGGAGATCGGAAGAGCACACGTCTGAACTCCAGTCACGTGAAACGATCTCGT
>OMGV01001121.1_pt1 | contig 11968 bp, 7 predicted proteins | sample 1646111 | NCBI WGS metagenome assembly OMGV01 (sample SAMN05578590, study PRJEB25193) | human gut metagenome | biome: Human Microbiome; feature: human-associated habitat; material: feces | host: Homo sapiens | place: USA:Birmingham | reverse complement strand
GTTAAGGATGGCAACATGGGGGTGTTTACGGAATTATCTGCTTGTTTCTGCTAAAAAAAGAGAGGGCTTTTGTGAAATGAAGAACCGTATTTCGCAAATTTAATACCTATTATATTCGTTTTTACATTTATTTATTCGATTATTTTATATGCTTTTTCAAAAGCGAAAGAAGGCAACACACTGGTTTTCAATTATATAATAAAAGCACCATGTGTCAGAAGTGATAGAGGAGTGATAGAGGAAAACGTCCTGTATCACTGCCTCTAACGCTTGAATATTAATAGCCATAACCTTCGTAGTGATAGAGTGATAGAGGATTTGTGAAAACTCCGTATAGAGATTACAACCTTAGAAAATTGTGACACGGTCACCCTGTTGAACAACTAAGGCAATTACAATTTTGGTGCGTAGCCTTGATATTTCATTGCCTATTCGAATGAGATTCTATATTTTTGCGGTTTTGAATTTCACTGCACCAATACGAAATGTCAAATATCAAATCAGAAATTGATAAATGGTATGAGAACTATATAGATGAGTTGTTCGCCTATGGAATAGCCTTTGGAGTGGAAAAAGATTTTGTATTAGATGCAATACATGATCTCTTTTTGCACTTGTTTGAATCGGCTGATAAAATAGAAATTCTCGGTTCTCCGAAATCCTATCTGTTTAGTGCTCTCAAGAACAAGATAATAACATCTTTACGTAAACAGGCGAACTGGCTTAGCTTAGAAGAAGAAGTCGAATATAATTTCAAAATAGAAGTTGATGCCGAAGCTTTAATGGAGGATGAAGAAGAAACTATGAGAAAGAGGTTGAAAACCTATTGAATTTACTGACAAACAAGCAGCGGGAAGTCATATATTTGCGCTTTATCAAAGCACTCTCCATACAAGAAATTTCCGAAATACTTAATATCACTCCCAAAAGTGTGCGAAAAATGATCTACCGTGCCATAGAACGTATGCAACAAGGAAAAATTGAACTATTGTTTCTACTGATGTTCCTGAGATAAACAATAAAGAGGGGCTGTTTTGCCCCTCTTTAGCATTACGAATAACTTTTTGTACATTCTCACTTGTCCCAGAACGGAGCCTGAACAAGTGTCGGGTCTTTATCTATTTGATCTTGATAGATCGGATACCAATAGAATTTACGCTCGTAGACACGTTTGATATATTGCGTGCGCTTGAAGAATGCAGCAGCATCATTTGGATCATCCGACAGCTTCGTTCCACTGAAATTCATACCATACATAGGTTGATTCAACACTTCTTCCGCTTTCTTCCAACGACGGAGGTCTAAATAACGCAAGCCGTTTTCACAGCAAAGTTCTACGCGACGTTCATGATAGATCGCTTCGCGCACCTCATCCTGGCCGTTCAATGGAATTTTATCAAAGCCATTACTATCCTTTCCGGTTCCATACTGCGGCATACCGGCACGTTCACGAATCAAGTTCAGATACTTCAAGATGTCAGGATTACCCGGATCGCACTCATTCAAAGCCTCGGCATAATTCAGATAAGCCTCGCCCAAACGGTAAAGGATACCCGGACGATACGGGTGTATACCGTTACGCTGGTTTTGATCCAATGAGACTTTCTTACGGTTCAGATAACCGTTTTGCGGAGCGTCATGCGTAGGGCCGCCGTCTTGTTCGTTCGACATCATTTGTACTTCACGTTCTGCCTGATGATACCACTGACGATTCCACATCACCGTCAAATAGAAACGAGGTTCACGACCGACATACATATTGTAAGTGCCGGAGGCAGCCACTTGATTATAGGTGCAACCATCTGCTCCAACCGAGTCGACTGTAGCTCCCGGACAATTACGGTAAAGGTTGTACTTAGTTTTACGGATATCCTTTTGCGCAGAAAAACCGCGTTCCGTATAGCCAGATTCCTTGTTGATAATCGGTTTTCCATAATTGCCATCATAACCGGTAATCGGAAGGGAACCATCCTTCATGGCGAAGGCATCGACCAATGTCTGATAGACACCCAAACCACCGTTACCGGATGCTCCACGCGGAGTAGCATGTTTTTCAAACTCACTGAAATTGCAGTCGGAACGGATGAACAGAGCTTCAGGATTCTGATCGCCGCGCAGGAAAAACACATTATAACAAGACATGAAAGGATCAATACTGCCATCGGCATTATACTCACGTACCAAATCATGACCGGCAGCATGTGCTGCTTCGATCAACTCCCGGTTAGCATCTGCGGCACGTTTCCATTTTGCAGGATCGTAAGTTTGGCTGAACCGGAATTTACCATCATAATTTTTGAAACCTGCATACCATTCGTTCCCATTTACCAACGGACTTGCAGCAAATAACAACATACGGGCACGAACCGCCAAACACATGATGGAAGTGGCACGACCATAAAATTGTGTAGATTCATTCAAGTAAGAAGCCGGAAGTTTCTTGGAAAGGTCAACCAACTGTGCATCAATCCAATCTACCATTTCATCGAAAGGCATTTGTCCACGCATCAAATTCGGATCATTCACATCTGCCAGTCCATCGAAAAAAGGAACACTTCCATAAGCTTCAATCATTTGCCAATAATAATAGGCAATCAAAAAACGACATTCATCCTTCATCCGTTCGATGTTAGCCTCACTCACCCCCTGATCCGGCAACGCGTGAGCATTTTCAATGAAAAGATAAGCCGAACGAATACGAATCGGGTTCGCACTCCAAATGGCAGCATCCCAGGTCGAACTAGTAAACCACTGTCCGATGATGAAGTTCAGTGAATTCCCCCACCATTGATACCAACGCTGCGACGGATCCAAATCATCCCCCATCGAGTCATATCCCCAAACTTTCAACAAATCCCAATAATTATCTGGAATACGATTATATACACCTGATAACCAATCCTCTGTACGAGTTCTATCATTGAAGACCATTTCCATTGTCAACGTATCATCCGGAGCATTATCCAAATAGTCCGAACAACCACACATAAAAAGACTTGAAAAAGCTATCGTTATGTATTTAAACAGTTTCATGATTCTATTTTTATAAACTTAAACTCAAATTAGAAATTAACATCAATACCGAATGAGACAGATTTCATAATCGGGTATTTCGCACCGTTCTGCGTATCAAGTTCCGGGTCCCAGAGATCAAAAGCCGAGAATGTCAATAAATTTGACCCTTTAGCATACAGGCGGATATTTTCCAATCCGATCCGACTCATCCAACGTTTGGGCAACGTATATCCAACTTCTATATCCTTCATACGCAGCATGCTCATATTACGCAGCCACCAAGTCGAATTCTGGCTGTTGTTCGTATTCGCCCCATAGCTTAGGCGCGGATAGAAAACATCTTCGCTCGGATTTTCCGGAGTCCAGCGGTCATTGTAGTTAGTCAAGACATTGCCCATTGCACCTTGTGAAGATCCGGGCAAGAAGTTCGAAGCCACACCACCGATGAAACGATGAGTCTTACCGTTTCCTTGGAAAAAGACATTGAAATCGACCTGCTTATAACGGGCTGTCGCTCCAAAACCATATACAATTTCCGGATTGACCGTTCCTCCCATGGCAACTTCATCCTTATTTGTGATCGATCCGTCACCGTCAATGTCCACATATTTAATATCACCGGGACGCACATTGTTAAATGTATGCGACGGAATACCTTCTTTCAACACCAGATCCCCTTTATCGTTAGTAACAAAATCATCTTCCGTAAAGAGCCCGTCTGCCACTAACCCGAACAGTTCGTTCACAGAATGTCCCGTCCGTTGGCGGTTCGTTCCCATAACACCGAGCGCTTCATCCATTTCGATTATCGTATTGTGGGCATACGTAAACGTTCCTCTGAGACCAATGTGCAAATCTTTTGTAATCTGTTGGTTGTAAGTCAGCGACAAATCCACACCGATATTATCCACCTTACCATAGTTTGCCCACGGCGTTTTGCGAAATCCGGCAGCCGACGGAATGTTGTTACGCTGCATAAAGATGTCCCGACGCTGCTCTTTAAACCAATCCACTTGCAAATCCAAGGCATTCCATAAACCTATTTCGGTTCCGACATTCAGTTTCTCAACCGTTTCCCAAGTCAGATCCGTCACCCCAAATTCTCCCTCAAAACGGGAAGCACGGTTATAATCGTTGTTGACTCCCCATTTATAACTGCCATCCGTATCAATGGTCGGCAAGAAGGCAAAACGACGGCCATCCAACTGATCATTACCGGTCAACCCCCAAGAAGCACGGAATTTGATCTTAGAAAAAGTATCTTTGTATTTCTCCATGAATTTTTCCTCTGAGAGCATATAGCCGACAGCTACAGAGGGGAAGAAACCAAAGCGGTTCCCTTTCGTGAAGTTTTCGGAGCCGTTATATCCAAAGTTAAATTCGGCAATGTAGCGATTGTCATACGTATAGGAAGCACGTCCGGCGATACCCATGCGGCGGAAAGGGACGACATTGCCGTCCTGATAGTCGCGTTGGTTATAAAGAAACATGGCGTTGACGGCATGTTTCCCATCAAACGTACGATCGTACGTGATATTTCCTTCCAAGTAAGTAGCCTTATTCCCCCATTCGCCTTTGTTTTCCGTATCGAGGAACTCCTGTCCGTCCGTTCCGACACTCAGCAGTAAGTTACCCTCCTCATCACGGCCCGTAGCCGGATTGTAGTAGGTTGGTGTACGAGACCGTTTCACCCACGACTTCGAATAGCGGTCAAAAGAAAACAGACCTTTGAATTTCAAACCGGGAGTAATAAATTTCAGATCTTGTTCAACCGAGAACAATGATTCAACTTTGGAGCTGGAAGTTGTCTGATAGCCATGCTGTGTTGCTTCTGCCCACGGATTAGTTCGTTCCCGGACACGTACATCACGTCCCTCTGAATATTGGATCGGATGAACGAATGGAGGCGTCTCAAATGCATGATTCCAGACATCCTGTCCACTGACAGCCATACCGTTCTGTTCTTGCAGGTAACCACCGATACTAATGCCCACAACAGTCGTCTTCGTCACATTGATATCCACATTCGAACGAATATTATATTTGTTCAAGCGTGTAGACGAATCCCAATCCTTACTTTCATCCCGAACAAAGATGCCTCGTTCACCATAATACGATGCGACCAACGCATAACGAAGGATATCGCTACCACCGGTAATAGTCAAATCTCCACGCGTATTGGAAGCCATGTCTTTCGATACGGCATCCAACCAATTGACATTCGGATATAACTCCGGATCTACATTATTACGGTAGTTGTTGATCATTTCCTCTCCATAAAGCGGATTCGGATTACCGGCATCCATATACAATTCATCCATCAAGGAAAGATAATCTACCGAACCGATATAATCAGGCAACTGTGTCGGCTTGGTAAAACCTTGTTCCAAATGGAAATTGACTTTCGGTTTTCCCAATTGACCTCTCTTCGTTTTCACAAGGATGACACCGTTTGCACCTCGTACGCCATATACAGCACTAGCCGCTGCATCCTTTAGTACGGAAAACGATTCGATTTCGGCAGCCGACAAGTCATCCAGCGTGCGCTCAATCCCATCGACCAACACCAATGGCGAAACACCAGTCCCCTTAAAAGAAGAGATACCGCGAATCCAAAAATCCGAACCATCAGATCCCGGTTCACCATTACGTTGTACGGCAATCACACCAGCCAATTGTCCTGCCAGATTGTTAGACACGGCACGGGTAGTCCCTTGTTGTAACTGAGCAGGCTCTATCGCTGTGATAGAACCGACTACAGAAGCTCTTTTCTGAGAGCCATAGCCGACAACCACCACTTCATCAAGGCTATTAGACTCTTCTGACATATTGACATTGATATTGATTTGTCCACCAACCTTCACTTCTTGCGATTCAAAGCCGATATAACTGAAGACTAGCACTGCATTCTTATCGGGAACGCTGATAAAATAATTTCCATCGATATCCGTCGTCGTACCGATAGTCGTACCTTTGACCAATACGTTGACTCCGGGCAAAGGTTCCTGTTGGGCATCTCTGACAGTTCCGTTGATTGATATTTTTTTCTCTTGCTGCGTTTTTTCCTCTTTCCTGATAATCATCACCTGCCTGTCGTTAAGGAAATACGTCAGATTCGTACCATCCAAAACTTCCGATAAGATTCGGTCAATGGTTTTATTCTTAATATTCACATCGACATTCCGGTATAATTCCGCACGAACTGCGTCAGAATAAAAGAAACGATATTCACTATTTTTCTCAACAGATGCAAAAACATCACTGATCGTTGCGTTGGATAATTCCAATGACAAACGCGTAGACTGCGCATATGATTGTTCAGCCCAAAGTACAGGGCTAGGAATCAAAAATAAATTTGCGACTACGCATGCTGTGTACAAATTTCTTTTTAATTTTTGATATTTCATGATAGCATAAATTATTAAAAAAAATCACATGATTCATATTACCAAATACTTGGTTTCAATTAAACTTCACTTTGTATGTTTTCTCATAGGCTTTTTATTATTTATGAACATATTCTATTTTTATTACTTCATCCCGATGGCTAAAAGAAATAGAGAGAGTCCGTTGAAGTGTCTGCAAGACTTGGTCAATGTCATCAAACAAGACCAAATTACCCGAGCACTTTATCTGCCCAATCTCCATAGGGCAGTCAAAACGGACACGATAATAGCGTGATAAGCTGTTCAACACCTTTTGTAAACTTTTCTCATGAAATTGAAGTACACCATCTATCCATGAGATATAATCATAAACATCAACGTCCTTGACGGTCATTTCTTCTTTTTCAACCATCAGACATTGGTTAGGTTGAATTGTCTGTCCATTTCCCTGGTTATTCTTAACAAAGACGCTTCCTTCTTTTAATACGACAGTCTGGAAAATTTCGTCATCATACGCAGTAATCCCGAAAGAAGTACCTAAAACCTGTACTTCCATTTGATTCGTTTTAACATAAAAAGGCCATTGGGGATGTTTGGCTACTTCAATATAGATTTCCCCGTTCACATAGAGCACTCTTTTCTCTTTCTCGAATGTTTCAGGAAACTGCAATACCGTTCCTGAATTAATCCATACTTTTGTCCCATCAGACAAGATCAATGAAGATCGTCGCCCATTTGGGACACTCAACATGTTCAGATGTTCATCTTCTTTTTCCTGCTCAAAATGTTGCTTTCGATCAATTGATTTTATTTCTATTTCAGCAACTTGTACATTACCCTTTTTATCGACTGAAATTGTAGAATTATCCGTAACTTGTATTTTTTCCTTTGACAAATGAAGTTCAACTTCTTTTTGTTCCGGATCCACTTTGACATCAGCTAAAACCGAAGTGCTCAATTCCACATTCGACACTTCTTGATACTGCAAGTATAAAGATCCCAAAAAACAGAATATCAACAAGCAAGCAGCCGCAGACAGCCAACTCAACCTAATATATTTAGGCTTACGGTGTTTCTCGTAATTATCCAGAATTCTTTTTTTCAATGCAGTCTTTTCCGCAAAGGCAAGTCGTACGTGGTTGAATTTAAGTCGGCAAACCTTCTCTCTAGCCAACATCAAAGTCTCCGCTTCTTCAGGATAAAGTGACAAATAATTCTCCTTCCATTGTTTATCCGATTCCTCTGTAGGAAACAGACACCAAAGAATAAAAGATTTGTCATGTAACAATTGGTCTATATTTTTTCTATGTCGCAGTTCTTCCACTTTGAGTTTGTTTTACCAAAAGACAAAAGAACGCCCCAAATGACCCCATCTTATTCGTTAAACACTGTTAACGATCAATTTTTCTTTTATCTTGACATAGTTCTCCCAAAATTTCGTCTATTCTTTTACAATCTACAACAACATAAAGAACCCGCGTATGGACACCTGAATCGAAAGTTTAAATAAGAAGGGAATGAAATAACGAACAGGCGTCCATAAAGGAAAATCAAAAACTGAACTTTGCCCCCGCATAGTAGGTGCGGGGAGTTCCCGGACCGTAAATGTAGCCGGAGTCACGGGTTGTCCCTTTGTCGAAGTCATTCTGATAGGAATCGAACAGGTTCTGGATACCCAGATTAAGTTGCAAGGTCATGGCTGCCGTCAACCTGAAATCATAGCTCAACTTGACTCCCAATTCAAAGAAATCCGGACTCTTCACCAAAACATCCGCCGTCCCATTCACTTCAGACATCAGATGAGGTACATACATTCGCCCGGTATAATTACCGTTAAACGCTATTGTAAACGGTTTTACCGGTGTATAGGATGCAGTGAAATAACCGTACAGATTCGGAGTACGCAAAATTTTATCGCTATACCGCTCCGCATCCGTCAAATGTTCCTTATCTGCGCTCCATTCCTCTGGTTCGTCATATAAACTCCGTTGTACCGTTATACCTGCCTGTATCTGTACTTTATTCCTCCAGACAATCTTTCCCTCCAGCGTAGAACCGTATACCTTTGCCCCCGAACCGTTGCTGCGAGTCTGCACCAGCGAACCATTTTCCGATTCTACAGGGGCTGACAAGACAAACGGGTCACTCAATTTCGTATAGAATCCTTCCAGTAACATATTCACCTGGAAATCTCCAAAATAATGATACCAGTCGACAGACCCGTTCACGCTCCGCGAACGCTCTTCCTTCAGATTCGGATCCCGCACGATCGAGACGCGCGCACCTCCGACATTACTGATATGCAAATCTTCGTCAAAGGCCTGCGGGGCACGGAAACCTTCGGCATAGCTCAACCGGAGATTGACGTCGGCTGTCGGATTATAGCGCACATTGGCACGTGGACTGAAAACAGCCTTATCCATAATGCTGTTTTTATCGACACGCCCACCGATAAGGAAGCTCCATTTATCATTTTTCCACTCGTTCTGTGCATAGGCGCTCCATACGTTTATGATCTGATGCAAGGATGCCGGCGTATATTTTTCGATCAGTTCCTGCAAATGCTGTCCGGTAGCCGTCGGATCTTCCGCCAGGGCCGCTTCCCGGTACTTCTGCTTGTCGGTGGCACGATCGTCCAGATCGTCGTGACTGAACTCGATACCTCCCGTCAGATCGGCAGGCATGAAGAGGCATTTGTCAAAACTGTAGATATACTGCGCTCCCATCACTCCTGTGAAATCCGTCGTCCGGCCATATGCGCTGTAATAACTGTCACGGTGGATATGCTGTCCGGACGCATAGAAGCTGAGGTTATGTTTCTGGTTCGGAGTGAAAAGATTAAACTTTAGGCTTCCCGTATTAATCGAATGTTGTAACTGTTCGACAAGCCCGGCCTCACCTGTTCCGTTGAGCTCGGGGTCTTCGGCGATATGCGGCGGAAGTTTCATTCCACTACCGCCTCTACGATATTCTTCCATATGATGGTATTCAATATTCAATTTGGAGTAGGCACTGGTCTTATAGAAGCCGTTGAAACCAATCGTCTGATTTTTCAGCTTTGGAAGCTCGGAAAAGCCGTCTCCATTCGAATCCCAGGCCGAACGATAGCGGTTTTGCCCATAGATATAAGCTCCCATCTTATTGTCAGACGATACCCACGAGAGGTTGAGGGTCGTATTGTTATCATACGCTCCAGATCCGTCCAGATTAGAGATCGTATGTCCAAAGGAACCGGAATTGCGAATGGGCTCTTTCGTTATGATATTGATTGTTCCGGCGATAGCCGACGAACCGAACAAAGCAGATCCTCCGCCCCGTATCACTTCGACCCGTTCGATCATATTGGCCGGAATTTGTTCCAATCCGTACACGCCAGCCAATGCGGAGAAGATAGGACGGGAATCAATCAATATCTGTGTATATTTTCCTTCCATACCGTTGATGCGGACTTGCGAGTAACCACAGTTCTGGCAATCGTTTTCGACCCGGACGCCCGGTTGGAAAACCAGCCCTTGTGCTAATGTCGTGGAGTTGGTCTTTTCGAACACGGTCGGGCTGAGTACCTTCACCAGGGTAGGCGCCAGACGGCGTTTCGTCTCGTTGCGGTTGGCAGAGACGACCACTCCTTCGAGCGATATCAAATCTTCTTCAAGCTCGAAATTCAGTTCCTGCGTCTTTCCTTTTCCGGTCGTTACTTTTTTCGTAACTGTCTTGAAGCCGACAAAAGAGACTTCGATCGTAAACTCTCCTTCGGGGAGATTTTTTAACATATAATGCCCGGAGTCATCGGTCACGGAACCGATCGTCGTTCCTTTCAGGATGATCGTTATTCCCGGCAAATGTTCACCGGTCGCCTTATCCACGACATGCCCAAAAATATTGGCATCCGTAGGGCTCGTCACTTCTTTATCATTTTTATAGGTGTTTGCCATTATTGCCGAAACGGCATAGCAAAGGCATAGGAAAAGTATATAAATTTTGTTCATTGAGATGTCTTTTAAAAATTAATAATATAGGAAGTGGTAGGTATACAGAACTGCCTTGTTCCCACGTTAGACGCGAGATCACATAAAAGCCGGCCATAAAAACATCTGGTTGATAAGGCATGTTCTTTTACGGTCTCGCCGCAAGATGCAGGGACAAGTAGATTTTTGTACCGTCATTAATTATTAAAAAAGACAAATGGTGGCGCACGAAGCGAAACCTTCCCCAGGACGGGACGAAGGTGATCCGGATAAACCGGACAGGTGGATAAAACACAAAATGTTGCAAGAAACGCAGCAATCAGCACTTGTGCAAAAGCAGCACCGCTGATTTGAATAGTCGAAAGTTGGTGCAGCAACTGAAACTCGGCGTAGTTATGTTCTTTCTTGGGAGTCCCGTCGTCATTTTTCTGATAGGGATGGGAGTGGACGATCGTCACCCCGTTCACTATATGAACGTGGGTAAAAGCTATCAGGCATCCCAAATACGATATGAAAAGTAATGGGAGCGCAATCCTTAAATATTTCCTTAATCCTTCCATTTATCGAGAACTATAGACATAACAGCCATTTAGGTGACAAAGTTCGCAAATTTAACGATAATATCCAATCCCTATTTACAGGTAAAACAGACCTCCATACTACCTACATATAGTCATTTTCAGGATCGAGTTATCGGTAGAATACATTCAAATAAAAAAAGCCTCTCTCACGAGAAGCCTTCTTCGATTTTAGTTTCGTTGTCTATGCAAATTAGCAATTATGATTGGCAAAGATAGAAGGTGGAAAAGAAATATAAAATCACCATAAATAACTATTCAGCAGACTGTAAATACCTACAAATAGGTAACTTCATATTCCTTTTCTCGCAGCAATCGAAGTGATGGTTAGCCTTTCAGTTTCAACAAAAATTTCGCTCTGTCGACAATATAGCGGATATGCGTGCCTTCGCCGATCACATCTGCCGAATCCCTGGCAACCAACGAGAAGGTCAACTTTCGCCCTTCCACCTCAACCAGCGTCGCTTCCGCATGCACTTCCTCACCTTCACCGGAAGGACGAACATGTGTCATGTCCATTTTAGCACCGACAGTAGTCGCCCCTTCGGGGAGTTCAGCCGCTACGGCCAACATTGCCGCATTTTCCATCAATGCTACCAAAGCCGGCGTTGCCAATACAGGCAAATCTCCCGATCCCATCGTCAATGCGAAATTATCCGGCTGCACGACAGTCCGGCTGATATGTTTCAATCCTTTTTCCAACATAGTCACTTCATTTTTAATCGTTCCACATTCTGTTATTCTTTCACGGAGTCTAACGAATCCGGCGCCAAAAATAATGAATTTGTTTTTTAATCCGTTTTTTGTACAGACAGACTTTTTTCATACCTTTGCCACAGTTTTGGTTTCACGGCTCCCAACCGCTACGGGAGGCGTGATGAAAAGGGAATCAGGTGCGAATCCTGAACAGACCCGCTGCTGTAAGTTCCTCTCCAAATCTTTGAATACGCTACAAGCCACTGTCCGTCACCGGATGGGAAGGCATTCAAAGACGGAACAAGTCAGAAGAGATCGGAAGAGCACA
>OMGV01001112.1_pt1 | contig 12071 bp, 10 predicted proteins | sample 1646111 | NCBI WGS metagenome assembly OMGV01 (sample SAMN05578590, study PRJEB25193) | human gut metagenome | biome: Human Microbiome; feature: human-associated habitat; material: feces | host: Homo sapiens | place: USA:Birmingham | reverse complement strand
TCAATGTAGGTGGTCACGCCCTTCCGGCCCTGCGCCGGGGAGGTGAGCTTTCTGCTGTCCCCTGACGCATAGGCGAAAGGGGGGGGATGCTCCATGACATTTGAACAGGTCGTATTATTGCTCTCGCTTCTTGGCGGGGCGATCTACATCACGTTTCAAATCAGCTGGACTATTTTTAACGGCAAAAAGAAATGACCGCCCAAGCTCCCACAGCCAGCGGTCATTTCTTTTGACTTAATGCTGGAAGGACGCTGACCATTCGCAGACAGTGCCTTTCTTATTTACAGTATAGAGCTTTTGCAAGCGCTTGTCAAGCAAAACGAGGGATAAGATGGAACCTTTGAAGATCGGAAATATCACCCTGCCCCACCGGGCAGTATTCGGCCCGATGGCGGGCTTCACGGACGCGCCCTGCCGTCGGCTGATGGCTCAGCACGGCGCAGGCTTTACGGTCAGCGAGATGGTGTCCAGCCGGGCGCTGGTCTACCACGACCACAAGACGGTCAGCCTGCTCAAGGCCGAACCCAACGGTGCACCCTATGGCGTGCAGATCTTTGGCGAGGTGCCGGAGATCATGGGCGAGGCCGCAGCGGCCATCGAAGCATACCCCTTCGACTTTCTGGACATCAATATGGGCTGTCCGGCCCCCAAGATCGTCTCGGGCGGCGCGGGCAGCAAGCTGATGCTGGACCCTGACCTCTGCGGCCGCATCGTCGAGCAGGTCAAGGCCCACACCTCCTGTCCGGTGACGGTCAAGATGCGGAAAGGCTGGGACGCCGACCATATCACGGCAGTGGAGTGCGCGAAAGCCTGCGAACAGGCGGGAGCGCAGCTCATCGCAGTCCATGCCCGCACCCGGGAGCAGATGTACGCTCCGGGCATCGACCCGGACATCATCGCCAAGGTCAAGGCGGCAGTGAAGGTGCCTGTGCTGGGCAACGGCGACATCCACACGGCAGAGGATGCCGTGGAGATGATGTCCCGCACCGGCTGCGACGGCGTCATGATCGCCCGGGGAGCGCTGGGCGACCCGTGGCTCTTTGAGCGGGTGAATGCCGCCATCGAGGGCCTGCCCGCCCCCAAGGAGCCGAATCTGCAGGCCCGGATGAACGCTCTCCGCCGTCAGGTGGAGGAGATGGTGGAGCAGAAGGGCGAGTATACGGCCATGCCGCAGGCCCGCGCCCAGACCATGCACTATATGAAGGGCCTCAAGGGCGCTGCCGCCCTCCGCCGCTGCTGCTGCACCCTGTCCCGTCTGGAAGATCTGGACGAGCTGATCGCGGCAGTATTCGAAGAGCAGCGCAAAGCCGGGCAGGACCCGGACGATGTGCGGGAAGTCCCCTTTCCGTAACGCCTATTCGCTGCGGGTCAGCTCGTCGAGGTTCTGGGTGAAGCAGGGCAGACAGTGGGCCATGAACCAGTCGGCCTCGGGGCAATGCATCCCTTCCAGCGCCTCCTGCTGCTGACGGAGCGCGGCGTCGAACTCATGGTTGCCGCTGCGCTGTTCCTCCATGCACTTGACGAGGGCCGAGAGCCGGTCGGCGGCTTTCAGCAGACGCTTTTCCTCGGCGGTCAGCAGGCTGCCGGAGATGAAGGGGCTGACCTCCTCGGCCAGCTCCGGCGGCAGCAGGCGGGTCATGGAAGCCACGCTCTCGGCTTCCAGCGCTTTGTAGGCGTCCCGCAGGCCGGGGCTGCTGTACTTCACCGGCGTGGGCATATCGCCGGTGATGATCTCAGGTGCGTCGTGGTAGAGCGCCGCCACCGCCACCGTCTTGGGGCGGCAGGGGGTGCCGGTGTACCGCCGCGCGATGAGGCAGAGGATGTGTGCCATCAGGGCGGTGTCACAGGTGTGCTCGCTGAGGGATTCCGGGCGGGTGGAGTGCATCAGACTCCACCGGGTGATGTATTTCATCCGCGCCAAAAGGGCGCTGAAGGGATATAGCTTCATGGCGGCCTCCTTGAAGTGTCTTTGAGAGGGTTATACCTGCCCGGCGGGCGAATGTCAAGCAAAATGTGAAAATTCTTTTTTTTCCACACAGCCGCGTGCTATACTGAACGCGAAAACGATGCAGGCTCCGGGCCTGTGCCGCCCCTCCGGGCGGGGAAAGAGGATACGATGGACGATCTGAATCATCAGGCCGGGAGTGCCCGGCTTCTCAATATGCCGGGGCGGCGGGATCAGATGCTCCGCACGATGCTGCTCTGCGCGCTGACGGCGGCAGTGTTCTTCCTGCCGTTCTATCTCATAGATGGCGGCTTTTTCCACTACGCCGGCGATTTCAACAGCCAGCAGATCAGCTTTTACCGTTACATGAACGGCTTCATCAAGGGGGGCGGCTACCCCGACGGCATGGCCGGTGCGGCCCGGAACACCTTCTCGTGGGCCACCGACCTCGGCAGCGGTGCGATGAACGCCTACTCCTTCTATCTGTACGGCTCGCCCTTCTTCTGGCTGTCGCTCATCTTCCCCCAGAACTGGCTGCCCTACCTCATGGTGCCCCTGCTCATCCTCAAGTTCGCGGTGGCGGGCGGCGGCGCATACCGCTACCTCTGCCGCTACGTCCGCCGCACCGACTATGCGATGCTGGGCGCCTGCCTGTATGCATTCTCGGGCTTCAGCGTCTACAATGTCTTTTTCAACCACTTTGTGGATGTGGTGGCCCTCTTCCCGTGGATGCTCTGGGCGCTGGATGAGACGCTCTACGAGCAGGAAAAGCACTATGGGCTTTTCGCGTTCTGGGTGGGGGTCAACCTGCTCAACAACTATTTCTTCTTCATCGGGCAGGTCATCTTCCTTGTCATCTACTTTATCTGTAAGCTGACCGCCGGAGATTTCCCGATGAATCTCCGGCTCTTTGCCCGGCTGGCGTTCGAGAGCCTGCTGGGCGCGGCGCTGGGCTTCGTCCTGCTCTGGCCTGCCGTGCTGAGTCTGCTGCAGAACCCGCGCACCATCGATCTCTCGTCGGGATGGGGCTTCCTGACCTACTCGAAGGTGCAGCAGTATCTGGCCATTCTGCTGAGCTGGATCCTGCCGCCCGACTCGCCCTATATCACCTCCATCTGGTCGGAGGGCATCATCAAATGGACGAGTATGTCCGCCTACCTGCCCCTGTGCAGTCTGGCAGGCGCGGTGGCCTACTGGCGGGCACGGCAGGGTGACAGCAAAAAGCGCATCGTCGCTGTCTGTGCCGTCTTTGCGCTGGTGCCGGTGCTCAACAGCGCCTTCTATGCCCTCAATTCCAGCTACTACGCCCGCTGGTACTATATGCCGGTGCTCATCCTCTGCGCCATGACGGCCTGCGGGCTGGAAAGTCCCGACATCACCGCCGACGAGCTGGACGCTCCGGCGCGGGGCATCGGCTGGCTGATGCTGGCGACGCTGGCGTTTGCCGTGGTGCCGGTGCAGGACAGCAGCACCAAAGAGTGGTCGCTGGGCGTTCTGCAGAATCCCGGCCAGTATTTCGTCGTTCTGGGCTTTGGTCTGGGGGGACTGGTGCTCTACCACTTCATCTGCCGCCGCTGGCGGGGCAGCCGGGCCTTTGCCCGCCGGATGACGGCGGCGGTGCTGGCCTTTGCCTGCCTGTTCAGCATGGTGCACATCGGTATTGGCAAGTTCGGCCAGTGGCACACGGACAGCGACCTTGTGGAGCAGTACACCTCGGCCCTCCAGCTGAAAGACGACCTGCCGGAGGGCGACTGGCGTGTGGACACTTATGAGACCCACGACAACCTCGGCCTCTGGCTCGACAAGAGCTGCCTGCAATACTTCGGCAGTACGGCCGCGCCCAGCATCCTCAGCTTCTACCCGGCGCTGGGCGTCAAGCGGGATGTCCGCAGTGAGCCGGAGATCTCGAATTACGCCCTGCGGGGCCTGCTGAGCGTGAAGTACCTCATCACTACCCCCGAAAAGCAGGAAGATTTTCTCGCCGCTGCCGACGAGGGGTGGGACTACTACGACACCCGGGACGGCTTCATGCTCTACGAGAACGAAAATTACGTCCCCATGGGCTTCACCTACGACTACTACATCACCGAAGAGGAGTACGAAGCTACGGTGAAGAACACCCGTTCGAACCTTCTGATGCGTGCGCTGGTGCTCAGCGAGGAGGATGCCGCAGTCTATGGCCAGTATCTCAAAAAGCTGCCCGAGGAGAAGCGGAACGACCTGTGGTATGACACCTATGTCTCCGACTGTGCCGACCGCCGGGCCTCTGCGTGCAGGGTGTTCCAGATGACCAACTCCGGCTTCCATGCGGAGATCGACCTCGGAAAGGAGGACCTCATCTTCTTCTCCGTCCCCTACGACGACGGCTTCACGGCCTACGTCAACGGTCAGGAGACCGACATCCTCCGAGTGGATGAGGGGCTGATGGCGGTTCTGGCCCCGGCGGGGGAGAACACCATCGACTTCGTCTATCAGGCCGACGGCTTCTCTCTGGCCAGCAAGGTCTCGCTGGCCGGGCTGGCGGTGTTTGTGGTATACACAGGGTATTTTGTCTGGAAGAAAAAGAAACGCTGTTGAATCCCCCGCTGTCAATACACATTCTCCCTTAAAAAGCAAGGCGCTTTTTGTGGAAAGAGCGAATAGCCTCCCCGGCCAAAACGTGATAAAATGAACACGTTGTGCTGCCCAGAGCGGCCGGAAAGGAAGAGCGAAAAATCATGGAGCAAAGCTGTTTGATGCCGGGACAGGAACGATGGGAGTCGTTCCGGGATGCAAATGGAGTGTCGAAGATCCGCTATTCTTACTGCTCGCTGAAGGGACGGCTGTTCCACTGCGTCAGCCGCAGCCGGGAAGAGGCCGAGCGGCTGTGCGAGGACTGGCTCGTGGGTCAGGACCGCTGCTACCGCAGCTGAAGAATGCTTTGGAAGGACTGCCGTGCACGGAGACGCTGCACGAGCTGTCGGAATAAGGAACGCTGTGCAGAAAAAAGCGGAGACTTCCCGGACAGGGAGGCCTCCGCTTTCTGCATTCACACTCTCTCTTTCTGCCGCATACATCGGTGGGAAGGGGGAATGCAATGTGAACGTCTATCTGTTTTCGGCGGTCGTCCTGTTGCTGCCTGCGCTCTGCACCGCGCTGGGTGCGGCGGGGGTCTTTCTGGTGCGGCGGGCCGACGAGCCGCGCACCCGGCGGATGCTCTGCGGCATGGCGGCGGGCATCATGCTGGCCGCCAGTGTGTGGAGCCTGCTCCTGCCTGCCATCGAGCGGGCAGAGGCCGGGCCGCTGCCGGTCTGGCTGGCCCCGGCAGCGGGGCTTGTGCTGGGCGCTGTGGGCTTGCTGCGACTGGAAGAAGCCGCCGGGCGGCTGATGCACGGCGGCGGAAGGGAGCATGGCCGGATGGGCCGGGTCGTGCTGGCTGTGACCCTCCACAACCTGCCGGAGGGGATGGTGGTAGGCCTTGCGGCGGCGCTGGCGCTGCGTGGCGAGCCGGAGGCCGTCAGCGGGGCACTGGCCCTTGCGCTGGGCATCGGTCTGCAGAACATCCCGGAGGGCGCGGCGGTGAGCCTGCCGCTGGCACAGGCCGGGCAGGGGAGGCGGAAAGCCTTCTGCGCCGGGGCTGCGTCGGGCCTCGTGGAGCCGCTGGGGGCGCTGCTGGCGCTGGCCCTTGCGGGCTGGGTGAGCGCCGCCCTGCCGTGGCTGATGAGCGCCGCCGCCGGGTGCATGGTCTGCGTGACGGCGCAGGAGATGATCCCCGAGGCCGTGGGGCAGGACGAACCGGCGGGCGTCATCAGCGTGGTGCTGGGCTTTGCCCTCATGATGGCGCTGGACATCGCGCTGTAACAAAAATCCGATGCATCTGCATCGGATTTTTTTAGGTTCAGCCCTCTTTTTCGAGATAGACCGTCGTGGAGGGAAAGGCAAATTCCACACCGTCGGCCTTCATCACGTCCATGATGTTCAGGTTCAGGTCGTTCTGCATCCGCAGGAAGACGCCGTAGTCGGCAGTGCGAAGATAGGCGGAGACCATCAGGTTGATGCTGGAATCGCCGAAGCCGGTCATCCGGACAAAGGCGGTGTCCTCGTAGGTGTCGGGGCTGGCTTTCAGCATGGCGGTCAGGTCAGCCATCAGCTTTTCCAGCTGGGGGCGGGTGGTGTCGTAGGTGACGCCCAGCGTAAAGCGGTAGAGCCGCTTGTTGCGGAGGGTGGCGTTGTTGATGGTGGCGCTGCTGACGGTGCTGTTGGTGAGAATGTAGACCGAGTTGTCCAAGGCCCGTACTTTGGTGGAACGGAAGTTGATGTCCACCACTTCTCCCTCCACCTCGCCGACGGAGATCCAGTCGCCGATGGAGAAGGGCTTGTCCAGCAGGATGACCACGCCGCTGAAGAAGTTCTTGGCCATGTCCTGCGCGGCCAGCGAGATGGTCAGGCCGACAAGGCCCGCACTGGCCACGATGCTGCCCACAGGCAGGCCGCTCTCCTGCGCGATGGTCGCGCCGCAGAGCAGGACGACAACGATCTTGTAGGCCTTATCCAGCAGGGTGAGGAGGGTGCGGTTGGTGCGGACTTCCTCGCTGGACGAGGCCAGCAGGAGGGCCGCGATGCCGGAGGCGTGGTAGAAGCCGGTGCCGATGAGGAAGACCAGCAGCATCCGGTAGACCTTCAGCAGGAGGGCCGGGAAGCCGGGAATGGCCCACGGCAGGCTGCGCAGGGCCAGATAGATGCCGGTATACCACGCGATGCGGGCGGCGGGGCTGGCGAAGCTCTCCAGCAGGGGGTGGGTAAAGGCAAAGTGCCAGCTGCGCTGCAACAGGCGGGGGAAGAGCTTTTTCCGGAGCCAGCGGCAGCAGACCCAGCCGACGAACAGCAGAGCCAGCGCACAGACACACCGGGCTGCAAAGGCGAACCAGCCTTCCAGCAGCAGCCCGGCGAACGAAAAGCCTAAATCATGGATGGTAAAGATCATAAAAACAAATTCCTTCCGGACGAATAATGATGGAATCAGTATAGCATACTCCGGCCTTCGGCGCAAATCCGGGGCGGGTTGTTAAAAAGTTGAACAAAGGGGCTTGACAAGAAAGGGAGAGCGCGTTATACTCTGCCCAGAAAGTTCGTTTCAGGGCGGGGTGTGATTCCCCACTGGCGGTACAGCCCGCGACCACTCCCAAAGAGTGCTGACCCGGTGAGACTCCGGGGCCAACGGTATAGTCCGGATGCAAGAAACGGCAGACAAATCGGTTTGTTTGTGCGCGCCCTGTTATAGTGTTAGGCTATGGCAGGGCGCGTTTTCATTTGTCTTCCCGGTTCCGGCGAGCGAGAAAAGGGCTTTCCAGTCTTTATTTGAATGGGGCAGCCGCCCCGGGAGGAAAATTATGAGAAAAGATACGACCCACAACCTGACCGTCGCCGCTATGCTCAGCGCCGTGGCCTTCATCCTGATGTTCATCGAGTTCCCCATCCCGATGCTCATCCCGTCCTTCGTCAAGATGGACTTCTCCGACCTGCCCGCCCTGCTGGGTGCCTTCGCCCTCGGCCCGGTGTACGGCGTGGTCATCAGCTTCATGAAGAACCTGCTCCACATCGTCATCAAGGGCACCTCCACCGCCTGCGTGGGCGAGCTGTGCAACTTTATGCTGGGCGCGGTCTTCTCCGCCGTGGCGGGCTTCATCTACAAGCGTCACAAGAGCCGCAAGACCGCCATCCTCGGTGCGCTGGCGGGTGCCGCCGCAATGGCCGTCTTCAGTGTACCCTCCAACTACTTCATCACCTACCCGGCCTATGTGGAGTTCTACCATATGCCGCTGGAAGCCATCCTCGGGATGTATCAGGCCATCCTGCCCTCGGCGGACAGCCTCATTAAGTGCCTCGTCATCTTCAACCTGCCCTTCACGCTGGTCAAGGGCCTGCTGGATGCCGTGCTCTGCATGGTCATCTATAAGCCGCTGTCGCCCATCCTGCATGGCCGCAAGTAATCAAGTAATTAAGTAAGAAAGAAAAACCTCTCAGTCAAAGCCTTCGGCTTTGCCGCTTCTCCTACCGAGGAGAGGCGGCATCGCAAAGCGATGACGGAGAGGTTGTTTTTTTATTGCAAAGCGCCCTTGTCGAGCCACTTCCCCCTTGCAAGCCGGAGGAGGAAGAGCACGCCCCGGATGCAAAGCTCGAGGCACATGGCGGCCCAGACGCCCACGAGGCCCAGCCGAGGGGCCAGCAGGAAGGCGAGGGTGAGCCGGATGCCCCACATACTGAGGAGATTCAGCAAAAAGCAGGCAGTGCTGTCGCCTGCGCCCTGCATCGCGCCGCTGGCGACGATGCTGGCACCGAACATCGGCTCGGCAAAGGCCTCGATGCGCAGCACCCGCGCACCCAGCGCGATGACGGCGGCGTCCGCCGTGAAGATGCCCATGAGGGCCGGGGCGAAGAGCCAGAGACCTACGCCCGACAGGGCCATGATGGCTATGCCCATCGCCGTGCAGAGCCATGCGAACCGCTTGGCCATGTCCCGGCGGTGGGCACCGACAGCCTGCCCGATGAGGGCGATGGAGGCGTCCTGAATGCCGTAGCCTGCCATGTAGCAGAGGCCCTCGGCGCTGACGCCGAGGCTGTTGGCGGCGATGGCTACCGTGCCGAGGCCCGAGACGATCCGGACAAGGAGCACCTGCGCCGAGGAGAGGGCTGCGCGCTCTGCGGCCAGCGGTGCGCCCACCCGCCAGAGGTTGCGCAGACAGGCGGAGGTGATGCGCCAGCTGCCGGGCTTACGGATGCAGAGCGGGCCGTCCCGCAGCAGCAGGACGCCCAGCGCCAGCAGACCGCCCACGACGGTGGAGAGGGCCGTGCCCAGCGCTGCGCCCGGTACGGCGAGGCCTGCGCCCCAGACGGTGACGCTCTGGCCGAACAGCACCAGCTGCCGGGTGGGGTTGATGAGGAAGAAGTTGAAGACCACATCCAGCGCGCAGACCAGCACGCTGATGAGGCCGGGGGTCAGGGCATCGCCGGTGGCCCGGAGCATGGCAGTATACATCCCCATCGCCATGGTGAAGGGGAGAGCCGCTGACCAGATGGCAAAGTAGGCGCTGGCGTTGGCCTGAAGGGAGACGTCTGCCCCCAGCCACCCGGGCAGAAAGCGGCTGATGCCGACGCCGAAGACCGCAGCGCCGAGCCCCAGCATCAGGTTGAAAAGCATGGCCTGCCGCAGCACGCCCCGGGCGTCCTGCTGGCGGTCGGCCCCGAGGTACTGGGCGATCTGGATGGAAAATGCTGTGTACAGCCCCACGAGGATGCCATGGAGCAGCCATGTGCTCGAGCTGACGATGCCGATGGCGGCGGTGGCCTCTGCGCCGATGTGGCCCACCATCGCGGCGTCGATGTACTCCATCGCTGTGACCACCAGCTGCTCCAGAATGGAGGGGATGCTCAGGGTCAGGGCGATGCGGGCAGTATCGGACAGCGGAATGTCTTCGCCCTGCCGCATCCGGGCGGAGATCTGCTCCAAAGAAAGTGTCATGTCGTCTCCTGTTTCGTTATGGTTGAATTTGCTCTCCCATTATAAGTAAGAGGCTGAAATTTGTCAAACCAGCAGCTTCCGTGATGAAATTGATTCCGCATTATAACATCCCCCGGCCGGGGGATGCAGTCACCGCAGGTGACGAATGGGGGCGTCTGTACCGGAAGTACAGTTTTAAAGGACGAAGGTTCTGGCATCGGCAAAAGAGGGTTACAGCTTTTATGACCGGGTGATTGATTTTTTGGCCCCGGCGTGATACACTCTCGGAGTAAGAAGAATATCATTGAAAGAGGTTTAAAATATGCTGCAGCTTATTTCAGCCACCGGCCAGCAGACCGTGGACGCGCTGGCGTTCCTGCTGGCGTTTGCCCTGACCGCCCTGATGGACTCGGTCTTCCACGACAAGCTCCCCCACGACCATGGCCGTGCCTTCGCGGTCAACGGCGAGCTTTCCAAGGGCAAGGCCCGGGGCTCGGGACTCATCTTTGTGCTCTGCATCGCGCTGGTGACGCTGGCGGTGGTGCCCTTTAAGGTAGAATACCTTATTTATACCGTCCTGCTCATCGCCTCCATGCTCTCAGGCTACTTCGATGACGCCTCCGAGACGGCGTGGAACGAGTACAAAAAGGGACTCATCGACTTTGTCATCGCAGTGGTGGCGGGCGTCACCTACCTGAACTTCAACAGCACGGCGGTGCACTTCCTGAGCATGACCTTCTCCATCCCGTACCCGCTCTACCTGCTGCTCATCGTCATCCTCATCTGGGCCAGCATCAACGTGGTCAACTGCACCGACGGCGTGGATGGCCTGTCCGCCAGCCTTGCGGTGGTGAGCATCGGCACCTTCCTGCTGGCCTACAGCGAGGAGCTGGGCGACTACTCCACCGCAGCCATCGTCTTCATCGGTGCGCTGCTGGCCTACCTGTGGTCCAACGCCAAGCCCTCGAGCCTCCTGATGGGCGACGCCGGCAGCCGTGCGATGGGCTTCTTCCTCGCGATCCTCGCCCTCAAGAGCGGCCATCCCTTCGCCTTCCTGCTGGCAGCGCTGGTGTTCATCGTGGACGGCAGCCTCGGCATCCTGAAGATCAGCTTCAAGCGCTTCCTGCACATCAGCATCCTCCGGAACACCCTCACCCCGCTGCACGACCATGTGCGCAAGCGTCTGGGCTGGAGCGACGAGCAGGTGGTGGCCCGCTGGCTCATCCTGCAGGCCGTTGCGTCGGCGCTGCTCCTGCTGATGGTCCGTTGATTTACGGATTTTAAGTATGATGTTTGTGCAGCTTTCCAAAATGCAGATAAGACCGTTCGGATTTTTGTTGCACTTTATGGATTGAAAGTTGAACGGAAAAAGACTATACTTTAGCTAACGAAAGCAAAGGCGCTTAAGTGAACGTGTTCACTTTGCGCCTTTTTTGTTTTTTTCGTTTTTGTGTGCGGTCCGGGAAAGCCGCACCGGATGCGCTGTCCGCGGCGCTAGAGCACGGACGACAGAACTAGGATAGGGAAAGGCGGGAATCACAGTGATCAAACTCGAACACGTTGACAAGTATTTCGGCGACCTGCACGTCCTGAAGGATGTGAATCTTGAGGTGGCCGAGGGCGAAAAGCTGGTCATTATCGGACCGTCCGGCAGCGGCAAATCCACGACCGTCCGCTGTATGAATTTTCTGGAAGAGCCGACCAGCGGCCACGTCTACATCGACGGTCAGGAGCTGACCAACAAGAATAAGACCAGGATCGTCCGCGACAACATGAGCATGGTCTTCCAGCAGTTCAATCTGGTGGATCGCATGTCCGTGTTGCGCAACGTCATGCTCGGCGCGCTGTCGCGCACGGCGCTGTGGCGCAGCCTGCTGGGCTTCTTCCATGAAGAGGACGCCCGGCTTGCCTACAAGGCGCTGGCCCGCGTCGGCATCATGGAAAAGGCGCATCAGCGCACTTCCAACCTCTCCGGCGGGCAGCAGCAGCGGTGCGCCCTGGCCCGAATCCTGGCGTCGGAGCCCACGGCCATCCTGCTGGACGAGCCCTTCTCCGCCCTGGACAGCTACCTGAAATACCAGCTGGAACTGGAGCTGGCAGAGACACTGGGCGGATTCCCGGGCACGGTGCTGTGGGTCTCCCATGACCGGGGGGAGGTGTTCCGGAACTGCCGCCGGGTGTGTGTCATAGACCGGGGCAGATCCCAGCCTGTGACCACCCTGGGGGAGCTGTTCCGCAGCCCCGGCACAGAGGCCGCTGCCCGGCTCTCCGGCTGCAAGAACTATGCCGACGCCCGGCCAAGGGAGGATGCGGTGTTTCTTCCGGACTGGGGACTGACGCTCTCCTGCGGCCGTCCGGTGCCGGAGGGCGTCTGCCGGATCGGCATCCGGGCCCACCATGTTCAGCTGGCCGGTCCCGGGGCGGAAAACGCCTTCTCCTGCACGGCAGTAAAGGTGGTGGAGGACGTGTTTTCCACCATCGTGCTGCTGCGGCCGGAGGGCGCGGCGCCGGAGGCGCCCCTGCTGCGGATGGAGCTGGACAAGGACAACTGGCAGGCGGTGCCGGACAAGGACCGCCTCACCGTCTCCGTTCCGCCGGAGGCCATTCTGCTGCTGGAATCGTGAAGGAGTGATCTACCATGTTCAAAGC
>OMGV01001111.1_pt1 | contig 12075 bp, 10 predicted proteins | sample 1646111 | NCBI WGS metagenome assembly OMGV01 (sample SAMN05578590, study PRJEB25193) | human gut metagenome | biome: Human Microbiome; feature: human-associated habitat; material: feces | host: Homo sapiens | place: USA:Birmingham | reverse complement strand
TACGAGATCGTTTCACGTGACTGGAGTTCAGACGTGTGCTCTTCCGATCTAAGGCACTGGCCGAAAAGAAAGCTGCTGAAGAAGCTGCTAAGGCTGCCGCTGAAGCACCTGCAGAAGAAGCAACCGAAGCTCCGGCTGAAGAAGCTCCCGCAGCAGAAGCTGCTGCTGAATAAAAAGCAGAGCTATCCTTGTAAAAAAGGGACAAAAAACATAAAATCCTCATCGGTTATGCCGGTGAGGATTTTTTATTATTATCTTTGCTGCAACAATTTATTTATTTAATGAACAAAGCAATGAAAAAATTAACTTACCTGCTCGCTGCCGCTGCCGTATTCGCAGCTTGTAACAGCGGAAACAAAGGTTACACCGTAACCGGAACAGTAGAAGGCGCTGCCGATGGCGATACCGTTTATCTGCAAACCGCAGAAGGCCGCCAGCTCGTAAAACTCGATTCTGCAGTCATCACCAACGGAACCTTCACCTTCAAAGGAACGCAGGACAGTGCTGTGAACCGCTATATCACGTGCCAACCCTCCGGGAAAGAAGGTGTGCTGATGGACTTCTTCCTCGAAAACGGAGCAATCAACATCAAACTGACTTCCGGCGAAGGCGACTCTGCCACCGGTACAGCCAACAATGATATTTACCAACGCATCCGGGACAAGCAAAACGAACTGAACCAACAGATGAACGCCATCTACCAGTCCATGTCCGACACAGCCCTGACAGACGAACAGCGCGAAGCCAAAGCCAAGCAGATGAATGATCTGGAAGAGCAATATATCGCCACCGCCAAAGAGGGAATCAAACAAAACATCAATAACGCAGTGGGAGTATTCCTGCTCAAGAAGAACCATTATTACATGGATGTGGAAGAACTCGATCCGCTGATGTCGCAAATCCCCGCAGCATACAACAACGACGAAACCATCATCCGCATCAAGGAGAACGTAGAAAAGATGAAAGCCACTGCCGTAGGTCAAAAGTTTACGGACTTTGAAATGCAGACCCCCGAAGGAAAAACGATAAAACTGTCCGACTATGTGGGCAAGGGCAAAACAGTGCTCGTTGACTTCTGGGCAAGCTGGTGTGGCCCGTGCCGTCGCGAAATGCCCAATCTGGTAGAGGCATACGCCAAATACAAGAACAAGAATTTCGAGATTGTAGGCGTTTCCTTAGACCAGAGCGGTGATTCCTGGAAAGAGGCTATCAAGAAACTGAATATCACCTGGCCGCAGATGTCCGACCTGAAATACTGGAACTGCGAAGGCGCCAAGTTGTATGCCGTAAGCAGCATTCCTCACACTGTACTGATTGACGGTGACGGAATCATCCTTGCACGCGGCTTGCACGGAGAAGAATTGCAAGAGAAATTGGCTGAGGTTCTTAAATAAGCAAAGAAAGCCGGCAGAATATAAGACCAACGGAGATGTGTCAAAATACACTTGACGATTTCTTTTAGACACGGATTACGCGGAAAACACGGATTTCACAGAAAAAGAATAAAGAAAATTTGTGAAATCCGTGTTTTCCGCGTAATCCGTGCCTAAAAAAGAAACAAATAATAAACGGATTTTAGTTTTGACACACATTCGTTGATTTTATAGAATTGACTTGCGGCCACGCAGACCGGCAGACTGAAATACGTAACCGGCATAATAACATGCTCAGATGAACAGCGTGTGCATTCAGACTGAGAATATACGGTTTGCCATATCCTTAGCCAACCTCACAGTCTTCCACTGTTTCACCTCATCCTCTTCCGAAGGATTGAGAAGGTTATCCGCATCGGGCAGACAGAGCGTCAAATGCTTCATCGGTATATAATTCAACACTTCTTCCATCTTGGCCTGCAATTCATCCAGTTCTTCCTCATCGGGGTAATAAGAAAGCACAAAGCCAAACACAGCTTCCCGTTCATGCACAAACCACAGCAGACGGCTACGGTCGCAAATTCCACAATCGTAATTCAAGAAGTAAGCATCCGCCCCGTGCAACCGTATCAACATATCCGTTGCGGCATGAAACGCTACAAACAATCCTTCGGGACGCTCGCGCAGTACCCGGTTGTTAAGACGGGCAGCTTCATCGGTCAGCATGGATTTGACTCCCTCAAACTGTACATAACGGCACCCCGCCTCATACAACCCTTCCAACAACTTCTTATAAGCGACAGCCAAATCATCCAACAGTATGTTCAAATCCGGATAAACCGACTTCAAACACCCGGCTTCCGTTTCACGAAGAATCCTCATCAACATTTTGCCGGGCGACGGTATATGCTGCTTTGGCAATACATTTTCCGCGGTATTCTTTAGCAGAAAAACAAAATCTTCAAGGATAGGGTGATGAAGCAAACCGATTCTGCCGGTCACTTCCAGCTTCTTTTCCAATGAAGAATCAGCATTGTTTCTGCAACGGATACCTTCCCAGCCTTCCAAAAAGTCATAACTCCGAAATCCGCCATCTGTCACAACCTCTATACCTTCCAGCTTCAATCGCTCCATTAATTTGCATATTTCCTTATTTTCAATGGCACGCAATGCCGACAGGCTGATTTGCCCGTGCTGATATCGGTTTCTTGCATCCCGCAACGTAAAAGGTACACATAATGCTCCCGCAATATCGACCTTAAAAGGTGGAAACAGTTTTCCCATATTCACTTTTCTTTTAACTGATAATAGTTAGAAATTCAAGTCTTTACCCTATTCATACAAAGAACAAAGAGAAGCAAATATAACCAAAGTATTTAAGAAAACAACAAATAAAATCCCTATTTCTCATCTGTCATTTTGAAATAGATTGACAGATATATTATCTCATAATTATCAATAAGATACAATTGTAAAAGCATCAAATTCTATAAAGTTTTCCATTTTACAACAAAGCATATTTGATTATCAACACATTAACCATTTTTAATCCAACAAAAGTTTTCCAAAACAGAAAACTTACAGAAAACTATCATACCTTTGTTTCGCAATTAACTCCTATTTGTAAAATCTAAAAATACAATCAACATGATACAAACGGTACTCAAGCGTGACGGGCGCATCGTCGGCTTCAATGAAGAGAAAATAGTAACTGCCATCCGCAAGGCCATGCTCCATACGGACAAGGGAGAAGACATGCAACTGATACGCCAGATCACCGACCACATCTCCTTTAAGGGCGATGCCCAGATGACGGTGGAAGCCATTCAGGACCTGGTGGAAATGGAACTGATGAAGAGCAGCCGTAAAGATGTAGCACAGAAATACATTGCCTACCGCAACCAGCGCAGCATTGCCCGCAAGGCGAAAACACGCGATATGTTTCTGGAAATCATCAACATCAAATCCAACGACATCACCCGCGAGAATGCCAATATGAACGCCGACACCCCGGCGGGCATGATGATGAAGTTTGCCAGCGAAACCACCAAACCTTTCGTTGACGACTATCTACTGAGCGAAGAAGTGCTGGATGCCGTCAGCCAAAACTATCTGCACATCCACGATAAGGATTATTACCCCACCAAAAGCCTGACATGCGTACAGCACCCGCTGGACCGCATCCTTACATACGGCTTCTCTGCCGGACACGGAGAGTCGCGCCCTGCGAAACGCATCGAAACCGCCAGCATACTGGGCTGCATCTCATTGGAAACCGCCCAGAACGAAATGCACGGCGGACAGGCGATTCCCGCGTTCGACTTCTACCTCGCTCCCTACGTGCGCAACAGCTTCATCGAGGAAGTAAAGAACCTGGAAGAGCTGAACGGTGAGGATTACTCACATCTCTACCGGAAAGAGCTCACCGATTACCTGCAACAGCCGCTGGACGGCCTCACCGGCGAGCAGCGCATCATCCAGCATGCCGTGAACAAAACCGTAGCCCGCGTGCATCAGTCCATGGAAGCGTTCATCCACAACATGAACACGATACACTCGCGCGGCGGCAACCAGGTGGTATTCAGCTCCATCAACTACGGTACGGATACTTCCGCCGAGGGACGCTGCATCATCCGCGAACTGCTGAAAAGCACGTATCAGGGCGTGGGCAACGGCGAAACGGCCATCTTCCCCATTCAGATATGGAAAAAGAAACGCGGCGTAAGCTATCTGCCCGAAGACCGCAACTACGACCTCTACCAACTTGCCTGCAAGGTCACCGCACGCCGTTTCTTCCCGAACTTCCTGAACCTGGACGCCACCTTCAACCAAAGTGACGACTGGAAAGCCGACGACCCGAAACGCTACGAGCACGAAGTAGCCACCATGGGATGCCGTACACGCGTATTCGAGAACCGTTTCGGCCCCAAGACATCCATCGGACGCGGCAACCTGTCTTTCTCCACAATCAACATTGTGCGCCTTGCCATAGAGTGCATGGGCATTACGGATAAGGAACAGCGCATCGCCCGTTTCTTCGCCAAGCTGGATGCCATGCTCGACATCACCGCACGCCAACTGCATGAACGCATGGAGTTCCAGAAGACAGCGTTCGCCAAGCAGTTCCCTCTGCTGATGTCCGCTTTGTGGATAGGCTGCGACAAGCTCAAACCGAACGACGACATCTCGTCCGTAATCAATCAGGGTACGCTGGGCATCGGGTTCATCGGTCTGGCGGAATGTCTTGTGGCGCTTTTGGGCAAGCATCACGGAGAATCGGAAGAGGCTCAGGAACTGGGACTCAGAATCGTGACTTACATGCGCGACCGTGCCAACCAGTTCTCCGACCAATACCAGCATAATTACAGCGTACTGGCCACGCCTGCCGAAGGGCTGTCGGGCAAGTTCACACGTGTAGACCGCAAGAAGTTCGGCTGCCTGCCGGGCATTACGGACCGTGATTATTACACCAACTCCAACCACGTGCCCGTGTACTACAAGTGCAGCGCCCGCCACAAAGCCGAAATCGAGGCCCCCTACCACGACCTGACCCGCGGCGGACACATCTTCTACGTAGAGATTGACGGCGACGCCACCCACAACCCCGAAGTCATTATGCGTGTGGTGGACATGATGGACCGGTACAACATCGGTTACGGCTCGGTAAATCACAACCGCAACCGCTGCCTGGACTGCGGATACGAAAACTCTACCGTCAACCTGGAAGCCTGTCCCAAGTGCGGCAGCACCCACATCGACAAGCTACAGCGCATCACCGGCTACCTGGTAGGTACTACCGACCGCTGGAATCAAGCCAAGCTCGCCGAGCTGAACGACAGAGTAATCCATGAAAATTAAAAGTTGAATAGTGCTTTCCATTCTTGATATAATAGAAGATACTACGGTGGACGGTCCGGGGTTCCGTACCGCCATCTACGCAGCCGGATGTCCCAACGGATGTCCGGGCTGTCATAATCCGGAATCGTGGGACATCAACCGCGGACGCTGGATGAGCACCGATGAAATACTGCAAAAGGTGCTTGCCGACAGCTTTGCCGATGTGACATTCAGCGGTGGCGACCCTATGTACCAGCCCGAAGGCTTCACCGAACTGGCACATGCCATCAAGCGGCAGAGCCGGAAGAACATCTGGTGCTATACGGGGTATACATTTGAAACGTTACTGCACAATCCCCGCCAGGCAAAACTGTTGGAGTACATCGACGTGCTGGTGGACGGCAAATTCAAAGAAGAACTGCGCGACGAAGATCTCTACTTCCGTGGCAGCAGCAACCAACGGCTGATAGACGTACAAGCGTCGCTGAAAGCCAAAAAAGCGGTGGATTACGTTTACAACCCGAAGTTATAACTCCTTTCACTGTATTATATCTTTCTCTATATAGACATAAACCTATACCTCCGTTAGGTACAATGAATATCACCGTGGGATACCGACAATACCAACGGTTGGTATTCATCGTACCCTATGTTGGTAGCCGTTGTACCAAACGTTGGTATCCGACGTACCAAACATTGGTACTTCCCATACCAGCCTTTGGTACTTTCCGTACCCCATAGAGGTATCTGCCGTTCTCCCCCTATAAACCATAAAGGATTGCTTACGCTGGCAAAAAGGAAGCAAGCGTTTCTCCCAACCGCCCTGCCTACTTTTCTTTATATATTTTCAGCCATATAAAATTCTTTCTCGTTTTTATTTCCTACATTTGCCACCGTCAAAAGAATCTATAACAAAATACCGAACCCGTGAAACGCAATCAATCCCCTGCACAGACGATACGCTTCCGCCGCTGGAGCCGGAAGTCGTATGCCGCATTCGCCAGCATAGGCAGATGCGTCACAATCGGTTGTCTGCGCAAGAACGTGGCCGACAGTTCGCTGCGGAAGCAGGACACGGTTCGGACTATCCCCTATTCTATTCACACCATGACTATCGACGAACTGAAAGCCCGGGTGCTGGCAGGCATAGACATATCGCCCGACCAAGCCGCCTGGCTGGCGAATACCGCCGACCGTGAAGCGCTTTACGCCGCTGCACACGAGATTACCGTACAATGCTCGCAGCATGAGTTTGACATGTGCTCCATCATCAACGCCAAGTCGGGACGCTGCCCCGAAAACTGCAAATGGTGCGCACAATCTTCCCACTATCACACCCAAGCCGACGTTTACAACCTACTTTCCGCTGAAGAATGCCTCGAACAGGCACAATACAATGAACGGCAGGATGTCAACCGCTTCTCCCTCGTTACGAGCGGACGGAAACCCTCTCCCAAACAATTGGAACAACTCTGTAATACAGTGCGCTACATGCGCCGCCACTCATCCATACAATTATGCGCATCTTTAGGCCTGCTGGCCGAAGAAGAGCTGCGCGCCCTGCACAATGCCGGCGTCACCCGCTACCACTGCAACCTGGAAACAGCCCCCTCTTTCTTCCCCACCCTGTGCAGCACGCACACGCAGGAAGACAAGCTGCGCACCTTGCAGGCAGCCCGCAACGCAGGCATGGACATTTGCAGCGGCGGCATCATCGGCATGGGCGAGACGATGGAACAGCGCATTGAGTTTGCTTTCACCCTGAAAGAGCTGGGGGTACAATCCATTCCCATCAACCTGCTCAGCCCCATTCCGGGCACTCCGCTGGAGAACCGCCCGCCGCTGACGGAAGAAGAGGTATTGGTGACCGTCGCCCTGTTCCGCTTCATCAACCCCACCGCCTACCTGCGCTTTGCCGGCGGACGCTCGCAACTGAGCAAGGATGCGGTGAAGAAGTCCTTATATATAGGTATCAACTCGGCTATCGTGGGCGACCTGCTGACGACGATCGGCTCCAAAGTTTCCGATGACAAGAAACTGATAGAAGAAGCCGGATACGAGTTCTGCGGTTCGCAATTCGACCGCGAGCACCTGTGGCATCCATACACCTCGACCACCCATCCGCTGCCTGTATATAAGGTGAAGCAGGCGGACGGGGCAACGATTACGCTGGAAAGCGGGCAGACCCTGATAGAGGGAATGTCCTCCTGGTGGTGCGCCGTGCACGGTTACAATCATCCGGTACTGAACCGGGCGGCCACAGAGCAGCTCGGCAAGATGTCGCACGTCATGTTCGGCGGACTGACGCACGACCCTGCCATCGAGCTGGGCAAACTGCTGTTGCCGCTGGTTCCGCCGTCCATGCAGAAGATATTCTATGCCGACTCCGGCTCGGTGGCCGTGGAAGTGGCCCTGAAAATGGCCGTACAGTACTGGTATGCTAAAGGGCAAGGGGCTTCGTCGCAGAGTACCCCCGTCAAGAAGCAGAACTTCGTCACCATCCGCAGCGGCTATCACGGAGATACGTGGAATGCCATGTCGGTGTGCGATCCGGTGACGGGGATGCACTCGCTGTTCGGCTCGGCACTGCCCGTGCGGTACTTCGTTCCGCAGCCCCGCTCGCGTTTCGACGGCGAATGGAATCCGGAAGATATCCGCCCGCTACAGGAAACCATCGAACAGCATGCCGACGAGCTGGCCGCCCTGATACTGGAGCCCGTGGTGCAGGGTGCAGGCGGCATGTGGTTCTATCATCCGCAGTATCTGCGCGAAGCGGCAAAGCTATGCCGCGAACACGGCCTGCTGCTTATCTTCGATGAAATAGCGACGGGCTTCGGACGCACCGGAAAGCTGTTTGCCTGGGAACATGCCGGAGTAGAACCAGACATCATGTGCATAGGCAAGGCGCTGACCGGCGGCTACATGACGCTTTCCGCCGTACTGGCCACCAACGAAGTAGCGGACACCATCTCCAACCACGCCCCGGGTGCATTCATGCACGGACCCACGTTTATGGGCAACCCGCTGGCATGCGCCGTGGCATGTGCATCGGTACGCCTGCTCACATCTCCCGAATACAACTGGCAGGAGAAGGTGGCGCGCATCGAAGCGCAGTTGAAGCAAGAGCTGGAACCTGCGCGCCAACTGCCGCAAGTGGCGGATGTGCGCGTACTCGGAGCCATCGGCGTGATAGAGACCAAACGTCCGGTGGATATGGCATGGATGCAACGGCGCTTCGTCGAGGAAGGTATCTGGGTGCGTCCGTTCGGCAAGCTGGTGTATCTGATGCCGCCCTTTATCATCAAACCGGAACAGCTCGGCACACTGACGAAGGGACTGATTAAGATTATAAAAGAGATAAGAGATTAAGGTTACAAAAGAAATAAGGGAACAATAAACTTCCTTATATTTCAAAAACAAACATAGCCAATGAGCACTATATCGCACATGCAGCAAGAGCTGCAACTTCTTGAAGAGCACAGCAACCTGCGCCGCCTACCCCGGATGGTACACGACGGCAGGGATGTCATCGTGGACGGCAAACGCATGCTGAACCTCTCGTCCAACGACTACCTGGGGCTGGCATCCGACCGGGCCTTGCGCGAGGAATTCCTGCGCACGCTCACCCCCGACACGTTCCTGCCCACCTCTTCTTCTTCCCGGTTGCTGACGGGCAACTTCACCGTTTACGAAGAGCTGGAAGCCGAACTGGCACACCTTTTCGGCACGGAAGCCGCACTGGTGTTCAACAGCGGGTATCATGCCAACACGGGCATCCTGCCCGCCGTAAGCGATGCACAGACGCTGATACTCGCCGACAAGCTCGTCCATGCCAGCCTGATTGACGGCATCCGCCTGTCTGCCGCCAAATGCATCCGCTACCGCCACAACGATTTGGCACAACTGGAACGGCTGCTCAAAGAGCACCACTCCGCCTTTCGCCAAATCATCATCGTCACCGAAAGCATCTTCAGCATGGACGGCGACCAAGCCGACCTACCCGCTCTGGCGGAACTGAAACGCCGGTACGGCAATGTGCTGCTCTACGTGGACGAGGCCCACGCTTTCGGCGTGCGCGGCAGACAGGGACTCGGTTGCGCCGAGGAGTCCGGCTGCACCGGAGACATCGACTTCCTTGTCGGCACGTTCGGCAAGGCGGCAGCATCCGCAGGCGCTTACATCGTATGCCGGAAGGTGATACGGGAATACCTCGTCAACCGCATGCGCACACTTATCTTCACCACCGGACTGCCCCCCGTAAACATCGCTTGGACACTGTTTGTCGTGCGCCGGCTGGCAGACATGCGGAAACGGCGCGAGCACCTGGCACACATCAGCCGGACGCTTCGCGAAGCCCTGCAGGCACAAGGATACACCTGCCCCGGCGCCAGCCACATCGTCCCGATGATTATCGGGCAGAGTGCGGATGCCGTGCTGAAAGCAGAGGCCTTGCAACGGCACGGCTTTTACGCCCTGCCCGTGCGCCCGCCTACAGTGCCGGAAGGAACGTCGCGCATCCGTTTTTCGCTGACAGCCGATATCAGGCAAGAGGAAATAGAAGAACTGAAGAAAAGAACGGAGAACTTGAAATAACCCGAAAATACTTTAAGCAATGCCTGTAACAGACGGCATTGGAATATTAACCGAAATGCATCTTCATACAGAAGGGCATCTTCATCTAACAAAAAAGAACAATGAAACAAGTGTACATTATCAACGAGAACCATCCCCAGTTACTCCTTTTCTTTGCCGGTTGGGCAGCGGACGAAACTCCCTTCAAGCAGTACCGTCCCAAAGACATGGACTACATGATTTGCTACGACTACCGCACGCTGGATTTCGACTATTCCATCTTCGACCGCTACCGGCAAGTAAACGTGGTAGCCTGGTCCATGGGTGTGTGGATGGGCTCTCTCATACTGAGCCAAGTCTCCCGGGACAAGGTGTTCAGCCTGGCGTTCAACGGAACTACATACCCCATCGACAATCTGGAAGGTATCCCCGTGAACACCTTTCAGGCTACTCTCGACGGGCTTACCCCCGCAACGCTCCAGAAGTTCCTGCGCCGCATGTGCAAGGACAGCAACGCCTACAAGGCATTCATGGAAGTGACTCCCCGACGGGACTTCGACGAAATAAAGGAAGAACTGAGGCTCATTCTGGAGCGGTACTTCGATCTGTTCGGAGACGCAAATAACAAAAGTTACGACAAGGAAAAGGAAGATAAGTATGAGGCAAACATCGAAAAGTATAACTACGAATACAACTACGCCTTCATCGGCAAGAACGACCGGATTTTCCCGCCCGAAAACATGGAGATGAACTTTTGCGACCTGATAGACTGCCATCCGGTCCTGACGGACAACGCACACTATGACGAGTCCATGTTCCGCTTTCTGCTGCAAGATATGTGGGAGATGACTGCCAGTGAATTCAGATATCATGTCAAAACCATAAATATTGAATGAAACGAAACAGAAAATGATTTGCAGTACCATTCAATCCATCGACAAAGCCCTCGTTGCAAGACGCTTTGCCCATGCACGGAATACGTACGGCCGAGAAGCTCTTGTGCAGCAGCAGGTGGCGGAGAAAATGCTGCGCCTGCTCACGAAACATGCCTGCCCGTCTGCTGCGGCACACAACGGCGAGGGCAATACGCGAAGTTTGTCAGGCAACGCCTCCCCCTTCCGCCATATCGTAGAGTTCGGATGCGGAACCGGGTGCTACTCCCGTTTGCTGCTGCACGCATTGCAACCGGAAACTCTGCTGCTCAACGACTTGTGTCCCGAAATGAGGGAGTGTATCTGCGATTTGTTGCCGGTCGGTGAACCTCTGCCTCATACACCTCTACTTTACGATGATAAAGTAGAACTCTACGGCGCTAAAGTGCCACTTGAGAAAGCTAAAGTGCCACTTTACGGAAACCCGCTTATATCCCCTACCGTCAGCTTTTTGCCGTGTGATGCGGAAACTCTCGATTTCCCGCAAGGGACAGACCTGATAACGTCCTGCTCCACCCTGCAATGGTTTGCCGATACGGAACGGTTCTTCACCCGCTGCCACCACTTCCTATCGGACGGTGGCATTCTCGCATTCAGCACTTTCGGCAAGAGGAATATGCAGGAGATACATACCCTGACCGGACACGGACTGGAGTACTTCTCGCTCGAAGAACTGAAAGCCTTGCTGTCTTCCCGCTTCGAGGTTCTTTATGCCGAAGAAGAGATTGTCTCCCTGCCATTCGGCACTCCGCTCGAAGTGTTGCAACACCTCAGACAAACCGGCGTTACCGGGACGGAAAAGAAAGTCTGGACGCGCGGACGCCTGCAAAGTTTCTGCGAGGAATATATCCGGATGTACGGCAAGGACGACCGTAGTGTTTCGCTGACTTATCACCCGATTTATGTAATAGCGAGAAAAAGAGGAAGGACAAAGTAAGAAGCATAAGAGATGAAGTACAAAATACGAAGCATAAGGTACGAAATGTAAAGTATAAGGTATGAAGTATGAGGTATAAGAGATTTTAAAATAAAGGATGAGGAATTCGGTAAACACATAGGTGATAAGAGGTATGAGCACCGATGTTTAATCAGTTAATTTACATAAAGATATAAAGAATTATGAAACCAAATATTTATTTCATCAGCGGCATTGATACGGATGCCGGAAAAAGCTATTGCACTGCCTGGTATGCCAAGCAGCTATCCCGAAACGGACAGCGTGTCATCACCCAGAAATTCATTCAAACCGGCAATACCGGACACTCCGAGGACATCGACCTGCACCGCCGCATCATGGGCACCGGCTATCTGCCTGAGGATAACGTGATCGGAAGAGCGCCGTGTAGGGAAAGAGTGTAGAT
>OMGV01001089.1_pt1 | contig 12257 bp, 11 predicted proteins | sample 1646111 | NCBI WGS metagenome assembly OMGV01 (sample SAMN05578590, study PRJEB25193) | human gut metagenome | biome: Human Microbiome; feature: human-associated habitat; material: feces | host: Homo sapiens | place: USA:Birmingham | reverse complement strand
TCCGACTGCCAGGAGAGCTTCTCCAACTGCTATTGTCATAACAGAATCATCTGTAAAGCCACAGCCTTCACTAAACAAATCAAAATTCTTTGTTTTATCACCTCTGTCAAACTCAAACGGACTTCCTATAATATCTCCTAAAATTGCTCCGTACATATATGCCTCCAATTCCCGGATTACTCCGGCACCTCTCTTTCTCTGTTACAATATGAGTATAATTAAAAGGCATCTTCATATGGTCGCTGTTTGGGCGACACTTTCAGAAAATAAAAATGCCGGTACAATATTGCACCGACACTAATTTCTCTAATATTTTTCATTTTGTTCTGACCATACTGGCGTACCATATTTTTTTCTTGCCACATCGCAAATTGCCATTAAAGCATAATAATTAACCCGATTAGGATAATGCACAGCAGGGTGATAATAATCAAGCACCAATGTATCCTTCCAAAGCGCCAACATATTATCCCATGTATCATCATTCTGTAATTCTTCCCCTAATACAAGTTTCAATAGACTGAGATTATTCCCACATACAATGATATCCGGTTGTATAATTTCCAATTCACGCTTTATTTCCAGCCTGTCTTCAAGTGCGTATTTTTTCAAATCTTCATATTCAGATTCGCTTCCGCCATTGCTTTTTTTCACATTGACCACTGCAATACGGTCTATGATTTCTTTTTCCTTAGAACGTAATACTTCATCGTCATACTCACAGATATTATCGTTAAATGCATTATATATTGCCTGTGTCCATATTGCTACCTTTCTCCACATAGTCCATGGACGTTCACAATCATGCAAGCCTTGATAATTTCGGATAAGGGCGAGGAAGTCACGGATTCCCCGTGATTTCTCGTAGCTTTCATTAAGAGTTTCCGTCACCTCTTTCAGCCTTGCTTCAATTTCAAGCTGCTCTTTCTGGTATTTCCCCGACATCATCTCAAAATTCCGCTCGGTAATACGCTCCATGACCTTATCCTCGTAGAGAGAGGAAAACAGCCTGTCCAGTTCCGCAAGGCGTTTGTTCAGCTTCTTACGTTCTTTCTCTAATGCTTTCGCCCTGCTCTGGTCTGTTTCCGTGAGCCGCTTTTCTATGGCCCTGACCGCCTTTTCATCATTCACTGCCATATCCGCAAAACAGTTGATGTCGGCAAGAACGGCATTGAATAAATCCCTTGCTTCTATATTGTGGGCACTACACTCGCTTCTTCCGTTTCTTGCATAATTATTACATGAATACTGTACACAGTCGATAATCTCTGGGCGTTTCCTCCTGTGTACGTTCATTGCCCGCAGAGCACATCCGCAGTCCACACACTTGATAACGCCTGCAAAAATATTTACAAATCCTCCCTTGTTCTGTGGAAGCCTACGACTTGTAATAAGCTGTTGGACAATATCAAATTCCTCCTGCGTGACTATTCCCTCATGGGTATTGGGTATCACTTCCCATTCTTCGGGCAGCTTAGAGGGGCGTTTCTTGCTTTTCATATTGGCGGCAATCCGTTTGTAGCCTACAAGATTTCCCGCATATATCGGGCTTCTTAAAATGCTCCTCACGCTGTTCCCACTCCAAATATAGCGTTTGTCCTCGTTCCCCTCAAAATGACGTTCAAAGCCTGTTTCGCCACGCTCCGCCGCATAAGCGGCAGGGCGTAGGATATGCTGTTTATTAAGATGTCTGCAAATTTTGGCAACTCCATTCCCTTTTAATGCAAGGTCGAATATCTCTTTTACAACATGTGCCACTTTATCATCTATCAGCAGATGGTTGTGGTCGGCAGGGTCTTTGATATAGCCATAAGGGGCGGTAGTTCCCATGAATTTCCCCTGTTGAAACCTCGCCCGATATGCCGATTTTATCTTAACAGATATGTCAGCGGCATACATTTCGTTTAAAATGTTGCGGAAAGGCGTGATGTCCATAGCAGATTTATTCAAGGTATCTACGCCGTCATTGACCGCTATATACCTCACGTTATGCTCTGGGAAGAAAACTTCCAGATATAACCCACAATCAAGATAGTTTCTCCCCAGACGGGATAAATCTTTCGTAATCACGCAGTTTATCAGACCGCTTTCAATGTCTTTTATCATATTCTGGAAACTTGGTCTTTGGAAAGCTGACGTTAGATAACGATACTTTTGAAAACACTGGAAAATCAAGGTTTTTCGAGCGACGGACAAGCAGGGTATTGTACTAAAAACTGAATACGACGCAGAAGCGGCGTTTCTTACTCTCTACATGGGAGAACAGGAACGCCGCTTTTTTCATGCCCTTTGTTACGCAGTAGGGGCAGAAAAAGCCTTGCTACAAGCGGTTTTCCGGGCGCGTATCTGGCGCGGAAAGGGATTTATACCTTATCCCCCGAAACCGCGCTTCTACTGCGTAACAAATCCAAAGCAAAGGAGCTATGAACTATGGCAGTTTTCAGAGTGGAACGAAACAAGGGCTATACCGTAATGAGCAACCACCACCTACGCAACAAGGAGCTTTCCCTAAAGGCAAAGGGGCTGTTGTCGCAAATGCTGTCACTCCCCGAAGATTGGGACTACACCTTGAAAGGCTTATCCCTTATCAACCGGGAGAAGATAGACGCTATCCGCGAAGCCATTAAGGAACTTGAACGCGCCGGGTATATCGTCCGTTCAAGGGAGCGCGACGAGAAAGGACGCTTGCGGGGCGCGGACTATGTGATATTCGAGCAGCCGCAGCCGCCTACGCCGGATTTACCTACATTGGAAAATCCAACATTGGATAATCCAATGCAGGAAAAACCAACATTGGAAAAACCTACGTTGGAAAATCCAACGCAATTAAATAAAGATATACAAAGAACTGACTTACCAAAAAAAGAAAAATCAAATACAGATTTATCAAGTACCCATTCCATTCCTATCCTTTCCCCTAACCCCTCTCCTTGCAGAGAAGCGGCTGCGCCGCCGGAACGGAAAGGAACGGAAGCGGCAGCACAGAGCGCAGTTGATATATACCGGGAAATCATCAAGGACAATATCGACTACCACATTCTCAAACAGGACATGAAGTTTGACAGTGACAGGCTGGACGAGATTGTAGACCTCATGCTTGAAACCGTATGCACCGCCAGAAAGCGGGTACGGATTGCGGGGGACGACTACCCGGCAGAGCTTGTGAAGTCAAAGTTTATGAAACTAGACGGCGAGCATATCCGCTTTGTGCTTGACTGTATGCGGGAGAACACAACCAAAATCCGCAACATCAAGCAATATCTGAAAGCCGCCCTTTTCAACGCCCCGTCCACAATCGGCAACTACTACACTTCCCTTGTCGCCCATGACATGGCAAGCGGCGCACTGTCACCGAAAAAGCCGCAGTACGGCGACCCGGACTATTATTTATGCAATGAGGGCGAAAGCCTGTAACCACCCACAACCACAAAAGGAGGATTTTATTATGGCACAGAAAATGACAGGAGCATTGGTATTTGACGAGCGCACCGACCGTTACGACATCCGCTTTGACTTAAACAGCTACTACGGGGGCTTGCATTGCGGCGAGTGCTTTGACGTATTCGTGCGGGGCAAGTGGAAGCCGACCCGGATTGAGTACGGCGACAACTGGTATCTTGTGGGTATCAGAGCCGAGGACTTGAACGGGCTGCGGGTGCGTATCTGACCGCCGCCCCATAAAGAAACGCGAAAGGAGGACGCGACAAATTGCAGGACGAAGTAAACGAAAAGACCATAGCCCTTTACATCAAGACCGGGAAGCTGACCGCGCAGACGCTCCAAAAGGCAATGAAAGCCATACTGTCAAAGGGCAAAAAGCAGCTTGCAAAACCGCCACAGGGCAAGCAGAGCTTAAAGCAGCTTATGAAGCAGAACGCGGGCGTTTCCAACATTGAGATTACCGAAGGCAATATCAAAGCCTTTGAGAGTACGGCGAAAAAGTACGGTATCGACTTTGCGCTGAAAAAGGACGCGACGGAAAGCCCGCCCCGCTATCTGGTTTTCTTCAAGGGGCGGGACGCGGACGTACTGACCGCAGCCTTTAAGGAATTTTCCGCAAAAAAGCTGACACAGGAGAAAAAGCCCTCAATCCGAAAGCTGCTCTCTACCCTCAAAGAAGCTGCACAGGGCAGAAACGCGGAACGGGCAAAGGTCAAGAACAAGGACAGGGAGGTATCGCTATGAAGCCGGAAATCAAGAAGCTGCTTATCCTAAATCTCCCGTATCTGCTCTTTGTCTGGCTCTTTGATAAAGTGGGCGCGGCTGTCCGGCTCTCCCCCGGCGCGGACGCAAGCGCAAAGCTGCTACATCTTGGGGACGGTTTTACCGCCGCCTTTTCCAGTATCGCGCCGAGCTTCCACCCGGCAGACTTAGCTTTAGGCATTGCGGGGGCGGTCATTGTCCGGCTGATTATCTACACCAAAGGCAAGAACGCGAAGAAATACCGCCGCGGGACAGAATACGGTTCGGCGCGTTGGGGCGGGGCTGACGACATAAAGCCGTACACCGACCCGGTATTTGAGAACAATATCCCCTTAACGCAGACGGAACGGCTCACCATGAACAGCCGCCCGAAGCAGCCGAAATACGCAAGAAACAAAAATATCCTTGTAATCGGCGGTTCCGGCAGCGGCAAGACCCGGTTCTTTGTGAAGCCCAACCTCATGCAGTGCGTGTCCAAGGACTACCCGACCTCATTCGTGATTACTGACCCGAAAGGAAGTCTGATCGGCGAGGTGGGCCAGCTCCTTGTGCGGTGCGGCTACCGGGTAAAAGTGCTGAACACCATTAACTTTTCCAAGAGTATGCGCTATAACCCGTTTCGCTACATCCATTCGGAAAAGGACATTTTGAAGCTGGTAAACACGCTGATCTGCAACACCAAGGGCGAGGGCGAAAAAAGCGCCGAGGATTTTTGGATCAAATCGGAACGCCTGCTGTATTCGGCCCTCATTGGCTATATCTGGTACGAAGCGCCGGACGATGAAATGAATTTCACCACGCTGCTTGAAATGATAAACGCCAGCGAAGCCCGCGAGGACGACCCGGAATTTCAATCCCCGGTAGACCAGATGTTTGAACGGCTGGAAGAAAAAGACCCGGAACATTTTGCGGTGCGCCAGTACCGTAAATTCCTGCTGTCGGCAGGCAAGACCCGTAGCTCCATCTTGATAAGCTGCGGAGCCAGATTAGCGCCTTTTGACATCAGGGAGGTGCGGGAGCTGATGGAGGACGACGAACTGGAACTTGATACCATCGGGGATAAAAAAACGGCCCTGTTCCTGATTATGTCGGACACGGACACGACCTTTAATTTCATTCTGGCAATGGTGCAAAGCCAGCTTATCAACCTTTTGTGCGACCGGGCCGACGACAAATACGGCGGGCGGCTGCCCGTCCATGTGCGGCTGATTCTGGACGAGTTCGCCAACATCGGCCAGATTCCAAACTTTGACAAGCTGATCGCCACCATCCGAAGCCGGGAAATCTCGGCTTCTATTATTTTGCAGAGCCAGTCGCAGCTAAAGGCTATTTACAAGGACGCGGCGGAAATCATTTCCGACAACTGCGACTGTACGCTGTTCCTTAGTGGCCGGGGCAAGAACGCCAAGGAGATTGCGGAGGTGCTGGGCAAGGAAACCATTGACAGCTACAACCAGAGCGAGAACCGGGGCGCGCAGACCTCCCACGGACTGAACTACCAAAAACTCGGAAAGGAGCTGATGAGCCAAGACGAAATTGCAACGATGGACGGAGGCAAGTGTATTTTGCAGGTGCGCGGCGTGAGGCCGTTTTTCAGTGAGAAATACGACATCACCCGCCACCCCCGCTATAAATACCTCTCGGACGCCGACAAAAAGAACACCTTTGATGTGGACAGCTACCTGTCGTCCCTGCGCCGGAAAAAGCGGCGCGTGATAACGGAGGACGAACCCTTTGACCTCTACGACATTGAGCTGTCGGATGAAGATTTTGCCGCAGAATAAAGCGGCCATAGAGAAAGGAGCGTGACCGATGGGACACTCGGACGAATGGACATTTGCGGATTATTTCAAGTATGAGCAGGAAATCTACCGGGCGATCATTTCCGCTGCGGTTCTGTGCCAGTGGATCGCGGAACATGATACCCCGCCCACGGATGGGGAAGCCGAAGAACTGGCAAGGGAAATAGACCGCAGACTGTGTGAAGCATGGAGCGAAATTTTTTCGCTGGCTGTGCTGGAATGGCGGGACGGCCAGTAACTCCGGGCCGTCTGCGGATTGTGAGGCTGCCGCTGTGTACGGCGGCTTTTTTTGCACCCAAACACCATCACAATCTGAATTTATGGAGGTATATTTATGGAATTTTTCAATAGTGCAGTTGATACTTTACAGACCATCGTTGTTGGCCTCGGCGGCGCGCTTTGCGTATGGGGCGGCGTCAATCTTTTGGAGGGATACGGGGCGGACAACCCGGCAAGCAAGTCACAGGGAATCAAGCAACTTGTCGCCGGAGGTGGTGTTGCCCTGATCGGCATGACCCTTGTTCCGCTGCTGTCCGGGCTGCTGGGATAACCCCATGTGTGTTAGAAAACCCTCCGCGCCCTCTCTGATCTGGGAGGGCGCGGGAAAGGAGGTGTCCCCACATGATCGGTGATTTAATCGGGGAATGGATCAAAGGAATCCTGATCGACGGTATCATGGGCAACCTGTCCGGCCTGTTTAACACGGTCAATACCAAAGTCGGGGAAATCGCGTCGGATGTGGGCAGTACCCCGCAGGACTGGAACGGCGGCATTTTCTCCATGCTGCAAAACCTGTCCGAAACGGTGATCGTCCCCATTGCAGCGGCCATTCTCGCCCTTGTGATGTGCTATGAGCTGATTGACATGATCGTGGAAAAGAACAATATGCACGACTTCGACAGCTCCATGTTCTTCCGCTGGATTTTCAAAAGTGCCTTTGCCATCCTCATTGTGACAAACACATGGAATATCGTCATGGGCGTATTTGACGCCACCCAGCAAGTCGTCAACCAGAGTGCCGGGGTGATTATCGGAGATACCAGCATTGATTTTGACACGCTGCTCCCCGATCTGGAAAGCCGCCTTGAAGCAATGGACATCGGGCCGCTGCTGGGCCTGTGGTTCCAGACCCTTGTTGTGGGGCTGACGATGAACATTCTTTCCATCTGCATTTTCCTTGTGACCTATGGAAGAATGATTGAAATTTACGCCGTGACCGCATTGGGGCCGATCCCCCTTGCCACGCTGGGCAATGCAGAGTGGCGCGGCATGGGCCAGAACTACTTGAAATCCCTGCTTGCGCTGGGCTTCCAAGCCTTTTTAATCATGGTGGTTGTCGGGATTTATGCGGTGCTGATCCAGCAGATCGGAACCGCTGACGACATATCCGGTGCAATCTGGGGCTGTATGGGCTATACCGTTTTGCTTTGCTTCTGTCTGTTCAAGACCGGCAGCATATCGAAAGCCGTATTTACCGCACATTGACAGACAGGAGGAATACCAACTATCGAAGAAACACAAAAGAAAACCTACAACATCCTTTACGCCGACCCGCCGTGGCGATATGAACAGAAAGCAGTACAGGGTGCAGCAGAAAAGCACTATCCCACCATGAGCATTGACGAGCTGTGCGCCCTGCCGGTGGAAACGCTGGCGGAAAAAGACTGCCTCTTGTTTTTGTGGGCGACTTTCCCCCAACTCCCGGAGGCGCTGCGTCTGATTAAGGCGTGGGGCTTCACCTTTAAGACCGTGGCCTTTATCTGGCTGAAATTGAACCGCAAAAGCCCCACATGGTTTTACGGGCTGGGCTACTGGACGAGAGGAAACGCGGAAATCTGCCTGCTTGCCAAGCGGGGCCATCCCAAGCGTTACTCCAAAAGCGTCCATCAGTTTATCATTTCCCCGGTGGAGGAACACAGCAAGAAACCAGACATTACCCGCGAGAAAATCATAGAGCTTGCGGGCGACCTGCCCCGCGCAGAACTGTTTGCCAGACAGAAAATCCCCGGCTGGGATGCGTGGGGCAACGAAGTGGACAGCGATTTTTCCCTGTCCGTACCAGAAACGAGGTGACTTTTTATGGCTTATGTAACTGTCCCCAAGGATTTAACCAAGGTCAAATCCAAGGTAGTATTCGGGCTGACGAAACGCCAGCTCATTTGTTTTGGCGGTGCGCTGCTTGTAGGCATCCCGCTTTTCTTTTTGATCCGGGGCCGCGTCCCGACCAGCGCGGCGGCGCTCATTATGGTGTTCGCCATGCTGCCGGGCTTTCTGCTGGCGCTTTACGAAAAACACGGCCAGCCCCTTGAAGTGGTGGCGCGCCAGATCGTCGAGTGCTGCTTCATCCAGCCCAAGGAACGCCCCTACCAGACCAACAACGCTTATACCGCCCTTGTGCGGCAATCCCAAATGGAAAAGGAGGTCAACGCCATTGTCCAAAAAGCAAAAGAACGAAACGAGCGCAAAAGCGCCGGTCAAGCTCACCCGCGCCGAAAAGAAAGAAATTCAGGCTGTCATCCGAAAGTATAAGGGCGACGGCAAGCCCCATTCGGCGCAGACCAGTATTCCCTATGAGGCCATGTATCAGGACGGCGTATGCCGGGTGACGCCCAGCACCTTTTCCAAGTGCATTGAGTTTACGGACATCAGCTACCAACTGGCGCAGGCGGACACCAAGACCGCCATCTTTGAAAACCTGTGCGACCTCTACAACTATCTGGACGCCTCCATTCATGTGCAGTTTTCCTTTATCAACCGCAAGATTGACCCCAAGCAGTACGCCAAGAGCTTTGAAATCCGGGCGCAGGGGGACGACTTCGACGACATCCGCAGCGAGTATTCCGACATTTTGCAAGACCAGCTTGTGAACGGGAACAACGGCCTGATGAAGCGGAAATTTGTGACCTACACCATTGAGGCGGACAGCCTGAAAATGGCCCGCGCCAGACTGCGCCGGATCGAAACCGACCTTTTGGGCTATTTCAAGAGCATGGGGGCCTCCGCGTGGGGACTGGACGCCAAGCAGCGGCTGGAAGTCATGCACAGCATTTTCCACCCGGACGGGGAGCCGTTTTCTTTTGACTGGAAGTGGCTTGCCCCGTCGGGGCTTTCCACCAAGGACTTTATCGCCCCGTCCTCGTTCCGCTTCGGCAATGCCCGGATGTTCGGGCTGGGCGGCAAATACGGGGCGGTGAGCTTCCTGCAAATCCTCTCCCCGGAGCTGTCGGATGAAATGCTGGCCGACTTCCTCAACACAGAAAACGGCATTGTGGTGAACCTCCATGTGCAGGCCATCGACCAGAGCGACGCCATTAAGACGGTCAAGCGCAAGATCACCGACCTTGACGCCATGAAGATTCAGGAACAGAAACGGGCGGTAAGAAGCGGTTACGACATGGATATACTTCCCAGCGACCTTGCCACCTACGGGCAGGACGCCAAGGAGCTGTTAAAGACCTTGCAGAGCCGGAATGAACGGATGTTCCAGCTTACCTTTTTGGTGCTGAACACCGCAGACACCCGGCAAAAGCTGGAAAACGATGTGTTCTGGGCTGCCGGGATTGCCCAGAAGTACAACTGTTCCCTTGTGCGGTTGGACTACCAGCAGGAACAGGGGCTTATGAGCAGCCTGCCGCTGGGGGCCAGCCACATCCAGATTGAACGCTCCCTGACGACTTCCAGCGTGGCCGTGTTCGTCCCCTTTGTGACGCAGGAGCTTTTTCAGGGCGGCGACGCCATGTATTACGGGATCAACGCCAAGACCGGCAACATGATTATGCTCGACCGCAAACGGGCGAGGTGTCCCAACGGGCTAAAGCTGGGGACACCGGGAAGCGGCAAAAGTATGAGCTGTAAATCAGAAATTTTGAGCGTGTTCCTCTGCACCCCGGACGATGTGTATATCTGTGATCCAGAGGCCGAGTATTACCCCCTTGTGAAGCGGCTGCATGGGCAGGTGGTGAAGCTGTCGCCTACCAGCAAAAACTATGTGAACCCGCTGGACATCAACCTGAACTACTCCGAGGATGAAAACCCGCTGGCCTTGAAATCCGACTTTGTGCTGTCGTTCTGTGAGCTTGTCATGGGCGGCAAGAACGGGCTGGAAGCCATTGAAAAGACGGTGATCGACCGGGCGGTACAGGTGATCTACCGGCCTTATCTGGCAGACCCAAAGCCGGAAAATATGCCCATCCTTGCAGACCTGCACAAAGCCCTGTTAGACCAGCATATCCCGGAGGCCGACCGGGTGGCGCAGGCCCTTGACCTGTATGTGTCCGGCAGCCTAAATGTGTTCAACCACAGAACCAACATCGACATCAAAAACCGCATTGTGGCCTTTGACATCAAGGAGCTGGGCAAGCAGCTAAAGAAAATCGGTATGCTCATTGTCCAAGACCAGATTTGGGGGCGCGTCACCCAAAACCGCAGCAAGGGCAAGGCGACATGGTATTTCTGTGATGAGTTCCACCTGCTTTTGCGTGAGGAACAGACGGCGGCCTTTTCCTGCGAAATTTGGAAGCGTTTCCGTAAGTGGGGCGGGGTTCCCACAGGTGCCACGCAGAATGTGAAAGACCTGCTTTCCTCCCCGGAAATTGAGAACATTTTGGAAAACAGCGACTTTATCTGCCTGCTCAATCAGGCCAGCGGCGACCGCAAAATCCTTGCGGAACGGCTGAACATTTCACCCCAGCAATTACGGTATGTGGACAATTCCGAACCCGGCGAGGGGCTTCTCATTTACGAAAATGTGATCCTGCCCTTTAAGAACCCCATCCCGAAAAACACCCAGATCTACCAGATCATGACGACCCGGTTAGGCGAGGGGGCGACGGTATGAGGCACAAGGAGGTGAAGTCATGGAACCCTTAAAACCCCGCGACAAGGTAACGCAGCACATGACCCGCGACGGCCTGACGCTGGATAACCAGACCACAGGCGAAAGCGTCAATGTGTCCAGCCGGGAGGCCGAGCAGGAATACACCGCCCAGCCGGAGGGGGCGGCGGAAAAAATACTGGAACGGGCGGATGAACTGCACGACCGCCACAAGGCAAAGAAAGCGGCCAAGGACGCCGGGGAAACCGTGGCGCAGGCCACCGGCCCCGTTTCCCGGTTGCAGTTTACCGCCGAGGAACGGGCCTCCCCGGAGCTGGCCCCGTATATCAAAAAGGCAGAAAAACGGGCGGATAAACTGGAAGCGGCTAAAGAAGCCCTGCCGAAAAAGCGTGTCGTCACCAAGGAAACGGTTTATGACGAAGCCAAGGGCAAGGCCAAAAGCAGGCTGTATTTTGACAAGGTGGAGAAAGCCCCTCCCCAGCTCAAACCAAACCCGGCCAGCCGTCCCATACAGGAAGCCGGGCTTTACCTCCACGGAAAAATCCATGAGGTAGAACACGAAAATGTGGGCGTGGAGGGCGGCCACAAGGGGGAGGAACTGGCGGAACGGCAGGCGGGCCGCATGATCCGCAGCGGCGTCCACCGCCATAAGCTCAAACCCTACCGGGCCGCCGCCAAGGCCGAGCGAAAGTCCATCGCCGCCAACGCCGAGTTTGCGTATCAAAAATCCCTGCGGGACAACCCGGAGCTGGCGCAGGCGGCCAAAAATCCCGTTTCCCGCTTCTGGCAGAAACAGCACATCAAGCGGGAATACGCCAAGGCAGCAAGGGCGGCGGGCCAGACCGCACAGGGGGCGGCAAGCACCGCCAAGACCACGGCTGCCGCAGCCAAGAAAGCCGCAGAGAAAAGCAGACAGGCCGCGTCCTTTGCCGCCCGGCACTGGAAAGGGGCGCTGATCGTCGGCGGCGTGGGCCTTATGTTCCTGCTGGTGATGGGCGGCCTGCAATCCTGCACCGCCATGTTTGGCAGCACCGGGACGGGCCTTGCCGCCACCTCCTATCTCTCCGAGGACAGCGATATGCTGGGGGCCGAAGCCGCCTATGCCGCGCTGGAAGCAGACTTGCAGCATGAACTTGACAACTACGAAAGCCTGCACCCCGGCTATGACGAATACCGTTTCGATCTGGACGAGATCAAGCATGACCCCTATGTGCTGACCTCCATCCTCTCCGCGCTGCATAACGGCGTGTTCACTTTGGGGGAGGTACAGGGCGACCTTGCCATGCTTTTTGAAAAGCAGTACATCCTGACCCAGACCATCGAAACGGAAACCCGCTACCGCACCGAAACGAGGACGGACAGCGAGGGAAACACCTACACCGTGGAAGTACCCTACACCAGATCGGAAGAGCGTCGTG
>OMGV01001088.1_pt1 | contig 12259 bp, 16 predicted proteins | sample 1646111 | NCBI WGS metagenome assembly OMGV01 (sample SAMN05578590, study PRJEB25193) | human gut metagenome | biome: Human Microbiome; feature: human-associated habitat; material: feces | host: Homo sapiens | place: USA:Birmingham | reverse complement strand
TGGACTATTTTTATTCTGTTTTCAAGGTGTGCAATTTCATTTTACAATGAACCAAGAAAAAGAGGCTGAGAAAATTAAACGCATTGACGCTATGAAAACCAGTGCCCTTGTAGATGCCCTTACCAAAGGTAATGCAGCTGCTCCCAAGGATATGGCAAAGCTGATTGCTGACCGCCTTGTTGTTGGTGACGATGAAAGCCTTATGTATAAAAATGGCGATACTGATGTCAGCGTAGAGGACGGCGTAAAAGCTTGGCTTACTGAAAATACTTGGGCAGTAAAGGCAAATGTTCAAGGTGGCTCTGGTGCTCTTGGCGGCGGTGCAGGTGGCAGTGAGGACCCGTTCCTTACTGGATTTAATAGTTGATATTTGAAAGAGAGGTAAATTACTATGGCTATTAACTATGCTGAGAAATATAGCGCAAAGATTGATGAGCACTTCAAAAAAGGTGCTATTACCGCACCGGCAATCAATAACGATTATGACTTTACTGGCGTGCAAACCGTAAAGGTATACTCTATTCCTACTGTTGCAATGGGCAACTATATTCGTACTGGAAATAATCGTTACGGCACTCCTGAAGAGTTGGACGATACCGTACAAGAGCTGAAGCTTACTAAAGACCGTGCCTTTACTTTTACCATCGACAGAGGCAACTATGAAGACCAGATGATGATTAAAGAGGCAGGCAAAGCTCTGCAACGTCAGATTGACGAAGTGGTTATTCCTGAAATCGATATTTATCGCTTAGCGCAAATTGCTGCTGGTGCCAAGGGTACTGCAACTGCTGCTGTAACTAAGACCAACGCTTATTCCGTTTTTTTAGATGGTATGGAAAAACTGACTGACGAACTGGCACCTGCTGGCGGTCGTGTTGCATATGTAGCTTCTAGCTACTACAAGCTTATCAAGCAGGATGAAACCTTTATCAAAGCTTCTGACCTGGCACAGGATATGCTTGTCAAAGGTCAAGTTGGTATGATTGACGGCGTGCCTATTATCGTAGTACCTGCAAGCTGGATGCCTGAAAATACTGCGTTTATCATCACCAATCCTTCTGCTTGTTGCTCCCCGATTAAATTGGCTGAATATAAGGTACATGATAATCCGCCCGGTATCAATGGCTGGTTAGTAGAAGGCCGCGTCTACTACGATGCGTTTGTGCTGAACAATAAGAAAGGTGCAATTTACGTGCACAAGACTGCCTGAAAATGGAAATTAAAATAGAGCCTGATTTTGGCAAGCTGGTAAAAGCCTTTGAGGAAATCCCGGAGGAAACTACTAATCAGCTGAGGTCAGGCTTAAAAATTGCCGTAAGAGATATTCAGGAATACGCAAGCGACCATCATAACTATACTTCCCGTTCTGGAATTTTGGAGCGGGAGGGCATAGTTACTAAGGTTGAGGGCAACGTGGGTACGGTAATGCTAAACCCTAGTGTCCCATATGCTCAATATGTTCATGAGGGAACTAGGCGGCACAAGATAAGGATTAAGAAAAAAAGGTCCTTGCGTTGGGCGGCTGGTGATGGATTTAGATTCGCTAAGAGTGTTAACCATTCAGGCACTGCTCCTGACCAGTTCCTGTATGAAGCTGCCACGGCACAGGAAAAACATGTACAGGAAGTTTTAAGCAAAAGCGTAGAGGAAGCTCTGAGGAAGGCGGGATTGTGATGCTTGTTAAAGAAGATTTTACGGATGAGGTGCTGATTATCGGCCCTTTGCATGTAGATGCTGCAAATGAATTCATCAAGCTTATTGCTGCAAGGCATGGAGTAACAGCGGACAAGATTTGTAGCCCGCTTACATATGCAGCAAAGCGCATTGGTCTACTTAACGGCTATATTTCCTGCTGTCTTGACTATATCGGACGTGACCCTATCAGCCATGAAGGCTACAGTGATGAGGATATCTATGTTGTAAAGCTTAGGGCGTATAGGGACCAGCTCAAAGAGTTGCTTAAGGTAGTAAGTGCTGAAGACTTTACAGGACAGCAGGGCGGTTCTAACAACGGTATCTACTGTATAGATTTATGGAGGGCGTAATGGACGATATTACCAAGGCTATTATAGAGCTACTGCAAGACGATGAGGTGCTAAAAGAGTATGTGCAGGAGTGGAATGCGCAGGAAGGCACCAAGCCTGGCAAGAAAGTAGCTGTTAGTGCAGGCTGCTATAAGTGCAGTTTTTCCGAATATGATGGCGCTCAGGATTCCATGACGGCAGTTTATAACATTTACGTTTCTTTGCCTGCTGATTCCAATAATATCGGGTTGGCCGTGTTGCTGGCAGAAAACATCCGTTATGCGCTTACTGAGAACGAAACCTTGAATGGTGTAGTATCAGCCAGTTTTGTCAGCGGCATCCAGTATCAGACGACCTTCCAAAGGGATGAAGCTGCAGGTGCTGTTGTATTTTTGGAAATAAACAAATTTGTAGACCGCTACAGACAGAGAAAAACTCCGACTGTAGCAAAGATTAAACTAGATTCAGATTATAAATAGGAGGTAAGCATGGCTCAAGAATTTATTGTACCTTCCGTCATGATTGACGAAAGCGATGTAGGCGTGCGTCCTACTGACCAATTATCCCTTGCAGGCATTGGCCTTGTAGGCACCTTTGAGCGTGGTCCAGTAAATGTAGTTACCACCATTGGTGATGAGGAACAGCTGGTAAAAACCTTTGGCTCTTACGTGAAAGGTCTTACCGGTTATCTTTCCGCTGTTACTGCGTTGCGCCAAGGTGCAAATGATTTAAAGATTGTACGTATTGCTGGTAAAGGTGCTGTAAAAGCTACTGCCAGCATTACTAAAAGCGAGGAAACTTTACTTACCATTACAGCTATCAACGAAGGCGTATGGGGTAATGAAATCAAGGTTGATGTTGCACCTAACACTGACAGCAGCACTTTTGATTTGACTGTAACTTTCCGCACCAGCATTGAAAAATTCAGAAACCTTACTATGGACACCATAAAGGACATCAATCCTACTTATGTGACCATCGTAAAAGGTGAGAATGGCAGCGGCGTGCCCGATAAAGGCTCTGTAACTTTGTCTACTGGTGCTGATGGTGCAGAAATCCAAGATGCTGACTATGTAGGCACCATTGACAGCGCTTCTGGCGCGAGAACTGGCTTGAAGGCTTTGGAACCTATCCAAGTAGGAATTGTAGTGTGTGCTCAACAGCATTCCGAGACTATTCAAAGCGCAATGATTAGCTTCTGCGAAAACTGCGATATTGAAGAAGGCCTGCGTGTTGCTGTGATTAATAGCGCACCCAATCTTTCCGCTGACAGTGCTATCGACCAGACCAAGACCTTGGACAGTGCACGCGGCATTATGGTTTATCCTTGGGTAGAATTTGAGGATTTACCGGGCGAATACATTGCCCCAGATGGTTTTTATGCTGGCGTACTGTCTACGCTTAATCCTCATCAGTCTCCGTCTAACAAGCAGGTTAAGAGCCTTTTGTCCACATAGATTGATTTTACCTATGCACAGGTAAAAACTCTTACTCTGGCACGCATCAGCCCTATTACTCTGGTACCTAATAGAGGCTTCCGCATCCGCAACGGCTTGAACTTGTCCTGCGATAGCGCCTGGTCTCAAATCAACATCCGCCGTCAGCAGGATAAAATGAATATGGAGATTTACAACAGCCTGCAATGGGCCATCAGTGAGCCGCACGCAGAGCCGTTGTGGGATAATATCGCGGCACAGATTGATGCGTATCTGCAGGTGCAGAAGAATCTGGGCTTTATCAGAAATTATGCTGCTACTTTGTGCAATGAGCAGACTAATCCGCCTGAAAATGTGGCTGCACGTATTCTGACTGCTCAAATCAGATGGCTGCCGCTTTATGCAGCTGACTTTATTATTGGTAAATTCCAGCGCCTGCTGAGCGTTGAGGAATAGGAGGTGCTAACATGGCAAAACAACCTTTACAAGGCTATGACGTTAAAGTGTCCGTCATCGGCACCAACGGCCCTGAGCTGGTAGGCGAATTTCAGGAAGCAAGTGTTACTATTACCAACGATACTGAAGAGTATCTCGAGCTGGGCGAACGTATTGCTATGCTTCTTGATGGTCAGATCACCATTGAAGGCAAGCTGAAACGCGGTTGCCTGTATGTGGACGCTATTAACCGTATTTATGGTCAAAGCTCTTTGCGCCGTGGTGATGCTATCGTGGCAAGTCCACGCTTTACTATTATGATGACCTTGAAAAACAGCAGCAAAGGATATAATGGTAAAATCCGCATGGAACAGGCTGTGATTAATGAATGGGCTTTGAGTTCTACTGCAGGAAAGGATGTTGTTTCTTCCGAGCTGAGCTTTAAGGCCGAGGGTATTTCCCAAGCATAACACTAGGGCAGATAATCTGCCCTTTCTTTTTATGGAGGTAACTATGGAAAAGATTTATTACGGTCCTTTGGAACTGCCTAGTGGTGCAGTTATCAAATTCCGCCGTCCTACTGGTATGGATAAGATTTTAGTAACCAAAAAAGCGAAAATGAACGTGGACAGACTGAATGATTTGGTGCTTGTACAGCAGTTCATTGCTGCAAAATGCATTACTGAAATTGATGGCAAGCCTGCAAGTCCTGACTATCAGGCGACCTTTGAGAACATGGATGGCTTAGACTGGGATTACTATTATTCCCTGTTTGACGAAATGTTTGCTGTTACCGATGAGCGAAAGGACGAGATTAAGGAAAAAGCTCGTTTTTTGCTAGAGAACTGCAGCTTGCAAAATTCATCCAATTAAGCCGTTACGGCAGGGCTGTAACCTATAGCGAATGGGTAGAGCTGGATGAAACGGAGCAGGAGGCTTTATTTGAAGCCTTGTCTTGGCTCCTAGATGAAGAAGCCGCTCAGCAAGAGAGGTGAAAATATGAATAATCGAGTAGTACAAGTTGTTGTACGCTGCGTAAATCGGATGATGCCTGGCGTCCGTAAGGCCATTAAGGAAATGAACGCCATGAAGAAGGCAGGAGCTATGCTTAAGAATATGCCAGTAAGCGTCAAGGCGTCTGCAAGCATCAATGCCGTAAAAAAGCAGCTGCAAAAACTTGTGCAGACAGTAAAAAGAAAAATCCCCATCAACATTTCCACCAAGCCTGCTGAAAGAGTAGCGCAGCAGATGGGAAGAATTCGTGACGGGGCACAAAGTGCAGGAAACAGTATTAAATCACTTGCAGGTACTATGGGGCTTTTATATGTCGCTGGCAAAGCTATTGAGGGCATCGGCACAGCTCTCAGTATGGGCAGTGACTTGGAACAGCAGCAGATCAGTATGAAGCATTTCATCGGCGTATCGAATGCTGGTATGGATAAGAGTACTGTGGATGCAGTAAGCACTCAGTACCTTAAGGACCTGCGAAAAAACGCAGAGCTTACCCCTTTTGGTTCTACTGAGGTTGTTGCTGCAGGTACAAGAGCAGTACAGATTGCCGATGGTGATACTAAAAAGGCTATGGAAATGGTAAAGCTTGCTGAGGATATGGCAGCGCTCAATCCTGGCAAAACTATTTCTGATGCTATGGAAGCTTTGGCAGATGCCAATGTAGGCGAAATGGAGCGTTTAAAGGAATTCGGTTTCAAGATTAGCGCTGATGATTTTAAGGCCGCAGGAGGCGATATGCTTGCTATGAAAGATGCCAAAGGCAGAACTCTGCAGGGCGTATATGCTGGCGGCGCAGCTAAGCTTGCTGGAAGCAGCAAAGGTATGTTGAGTACTATTACAGGCTCACTCCAAAGCGGTATGCAGGACGCGGGTTTTGCTGTTCTGCAATCATTAGCGCCTACACTTAGAGCACTCATTCCTGTTGCACAGAGCATAGGTCCTGTTTTTGCTAGCTGGGGCATAGCTATCGTCGAGGTAATCAATAAATTTACCGAGGGCGGTGGGGTGCTAGAATTTTTCCGTAATATAGCAGCACAGATTAGGCCGATATTCGACCAGGTCAGTGCTTGGGCCGTAGTTAACCTGCCTATTATCTGGCAAGGCTTTTTACAGATTGCGGCCGCTGTTGAGCCAATCATTAGCACTGTTATAACTCTAATAGGCATCTTTTGGCAGTTGTTTAACACTGCATGGCCGCTTATCAGTGATATAGCCGGTGTTATCAAAGATGTACTTATTGTTGCATTGGAAGGTGTAAATAACTTCCTAACAGCTATGGGGAAAATCTTCGAAACTATTGGCGGCATTGCAATTCCGATACTTGAAGGCATCTGGGCTATTCTTAAGCCTATTGTAGAGGGCCTTAAGTGGATGGGAGAAAAAGGCATAGGCATTCTTGGTGATGCTGTGGGAAGCAATACTAAGGTGCTTCCTAATGGAAATGGTAACACTAATACTAGCACTATTAATCAGACCAATAATGTTACTGTGGATTCTCCTACAGCTGCAGCCACATATGTTTCTGAATCTCTGCCTAACAAATACATCGTAGCAAGGGGGTAATAATCATGGCTGTTATGGTAATTGGCGGTATCTCGTTAAGACCACCAGAAAAGAAAATAAGCTTTGAAACTTCCCGCTCTGTTGCAAGGTTCGATATTCCAGGTTATAAGCCTATATATCAGGATATGGGGCAGGGCGAATGCACCTGCTCCTTTAACGGAATTATTGACGGTCTAGGCGCTTACGCTAAAGCGCTGGCTTTAGAAAAGCTAAAGGATAAGGGGGAGCCAGTCACATTTATTGCTGGTCCTGTAACAACTAAGGTTGTCCTGGAAAATTTCAAATATGAATGGTATAGGGATGACGTAGTGCGGTATGAGATAAGCCTTATTCGTACTGAAGACAGCTCTACATCACTCACCTATACTGTGAGCAGTTTAGTGAAAAACCGCAAAGCTATTTCTAATGCTCTGAGCGGAGGATTAGCTAGCGGACTTGCAGCTGTGGCGACTGTGACCGTCCCCTTTGTCCAGGGAGAGGACCTGCGGAGCCTTGCACAAGGTGTAAGCGGTAATGTGGATGATTGGCAGTACATTGCGTCCTTAAATAATCTTGACAGCGCCATAGTGCCTGACGAGGTAAAGTCACTGCTTATGCCTGCCAGTATTGATGCCATGCAGGATTTAAAAGCGGTTGTTGACACTGTGAATGGTGGTGTTCCTAGTCTATGAAACATCCGAGGTGTTATATAGAGCTTACGCCAAGAGAAGGCGGGAATGCTGTAGCGGTAAACTGGCAGGATGTAATCAGCTTGACAGTTACCGATACGATGTTTAGCGTGGCGGACAGTTTTGAGCTTACGCTGAATAACTCAAAACTACTCAGTGATTATATACGCAAGGAGATGGACGTTAAAATTTATCTTGGTTACGTGAAAAATCAGAGAGCTTGGACTAAAGCAGAGCTTACGCATATCTTTACCGGTAAGATTGACGGTGTAAGGCCGTCCTTCGGAGCTCGTGATGTTGTTGGAATTATTGGCCGTGATTATGCGGCCTTGTTTCTTGATAACGAGTTTAACCTGCAGTTTGCTGAGCGCACGGCAAGCCAGATTGCTCAGATTTTGGCAGAGCGGCACGGGCTGACTGCTGTAGTAACGCCTACTACAGTAATTGTAGAAAAGGATATGTACAAGGATAAGACTGAGTGGCAAATCCTGCAGACCTTGGCTGACAGAGAAGGCTATACCTGCTATGTGACGAAGGATAAGGAGCTTTATTTTGGCGCCAGACAGGAGCCTGAAAAGGATGAGGACGGCAACGAAAAGGCTGCTTGTACCTTTTTCTATAAAAAAGGGCATTCAAGCAATATTCTTAGCGTGACATTTGATGATAGCATGCTTGAAATCATCAACAAGGTAACTGTAAGGCATTTCTTTGGACGAAAGAAACAGCTCGTGCAGGCGTCTGCTACTAATGATGACCTGATTAAAAAGTACGGAGTCAAGGAGCGTATTGTCTATGACTCCAAGGCTCTTACAACGGAGCTGGCGCAGAAAACAGCAGAAGCATTGCTAGGCAAGCTGGATAATGCTGTAGTTACGTTTAGCGGCTTGGAAACCGAGGGCATTGCTACAATAGGTGCAGAAAACCTTGTTAATATTGAGGGGTGCGGACGCTTTGATGGCAGCTACTATCTTACTGAGGTAAAGCACAGCTTTTCGATGAGTGGTTATGGGATAGCCTTATCTGGAACTAATCAGCAGCCTGATGCAGCTGCACAGTATAGGGACAATCTTTACGAAAGCGAGGGCATAGTCTATGGATGACAAGAAGCACTTCCCTCAAGTAGGGATTGTTACTGCTGTTGATGCTACAAACTATAGGGCAAAGGCATACATACCATTACTGGATGAAGAAACAGATTTTATCCGTATCAGTTCTCTGTATGTTGGTATGGGCTGGGGCTTGGTTTCCTTGCCTCATATCGGGCAGGAAGTAGTTGTAAGTTTTATGAATGGCGACCTGAATGACGGAATTATAACAGGTTTTAACTATTCAGAAGAAAGCGATAAGCCGCCTAATAGTGCAGAACTACTGTTATTACATGAATCGGGAAGCTATTTAAGGTTTTGCAATGGTGGAAATGTGGAGTTACATGCGGCTGGGGAACTTGTTCTTACCGGTACCAAAATCCGTGAAAATTGTTGAGGTGATTATATGCCTGGAGCAGTAAGAAAAGGTGATATGAGTACAGGTCATCCGCACTGCTACCCGCCTACACCTGCCGTTGGCTGCAGCGATAATGTGTTAGTCAACGGCAGAGGTGCGGTGCGCTTAGGCGATGCCTGGCAGGTACACGGAGCTTGTGACGTGCATTCTCCCCATAGCGGTACCAGCGCAAGCGGCAGCAGCACAGTGTTCGTCAACGGCAAGCCAAAGTGCAGGATTGGCGATACTATTTCCTGCGGTGATACGATGGCTGAGGGCAGCAGTGATGTGATTGTGGGGTGATTTTATGAATGCAAGTTTAGGCGTTGATATTGCCATTACAGCCTCTTATGAGGAAGGCGCAGGCGAGGTATTTGTCCAAAATGGCGATATGCAGGCCGTAAATGATAAAGAGAATGTAAGGCAGGCCTTGATTATGCGGCTGCATTGCCCTAAAGGAACACTTATACGGCACCCAGAGTATGGCAACGGGATTTATGACAAGCTTTCCGAGCTGATGAGTGATGAGTTCCTTGCTCTTGCTACGGCTGATGTGCAGGAATGTATCAATCAGGAGCCGAGGACGGAGCTGGTCAGTGTTACTCCTTTGGCTATGCCAAGAGAGCGTATGGTGCAGTTTACGATACAGTACCGTATTAAGGGGACGCCTGGCATTGAGAATTTAGTTTATACGGAGGTAGTCAATGATTAAGAATTTTGCTGACATCCTCAAAAAGATGTTTGACAGCCTTAGCGGCAGTCAGCTGACAGATTTTAATATAGGCAGTGTTACAAGGACTATGGCTGAGGCTGCAGCCAGTGCCATTGAGGAGCTTTATTATTATCTGTCAAGATTTATTCAGATGTTCTTCATTTCTACTTCTACTGGCGAATGGCTGGATAAGAGACTTGGGGACTTAGGTATGAGCCGCATCCGTGGCAATAAGGCTTTTGGCACCATTATTATAGGAAGAGATACTGCAAGTCCTATCGGCATCAGTATCCCAGCGGGCACGACCTTTGAGGATAAGCAGGGAATGCGCTTCATTACATTAGAAGATGGCGCTATACCTGTTGGACATGAGACTGTAGAAGTCAGGGCGCAGGCAGTCGAAATTGGCACTAAAGGTAATCTTGAACCTGATGATAAGCTTGTACAGGTCGGTATTGCAATCAGTGGCGTAGAATGGGCCAAGGTAGTGACCATGAACGGCGGCAGTGATGACGAGACAGACGAGGCTTTTCGTGCTCGTGTAAAGCCTTATCTGCAGAGCCTTGGCCGTGCTACAGAGGACGCTATCAAGTATGCTATACAAACCATTGACGGAGTTAAAGGTGTTACTCTAAAGCCTAACCATCCGTCTAAAGGTTGGTTTACTGTGTATTTGGACAGCGGTACCTCAGAAGAACTGCTGGCGGAAGTCCGCAGGAAAGTTGACGAGTATCGCGGCTTTACCATCAATTTCACTGTTGAAAAAGTAAAGCGTGTTGATGTTAACCTGACCATGGCCGTGTATGTGCTGCCTGGTAATGATGCTATTATCGTGAAAAATGCAGTGGCAGAAGCTCTTACAGATTATATTAACCAATTGGAGATGGGTGAAAAACTATATATTTCTGCGCTGATCCAGACAGCAATGAATGTTGCTGGAGTTGAAAACGTAAAGCTGACTGCTCCTGCAGCTGATGTGGAAGTAGCTGAAAACACTATTTTGAAAGCAGGGAAGGTGAATGCGTCTTGAAAAGAATGATGCAGTACCTTAATTGGCTTGGCGATAGCGCAAAATCGAAAGGCGGCGCCATATGGCTTTACGCAAAAATGGTGACGTCTGCCTGTGATGCTGCTATAGCTGATATTGACAGCTACAAAAAGCAGATTTACTTAAAATCAGCCAGCGGTGAATATCTTGACCGTTGGGGTGAGGATCTGGTACAGCTTAAGCGTAAATATAACGAGAATGACGAAAGCTATAGGGCACGCATCCTGCTGGAAATGTTCCGTGAATATTCTACCCGTAGAGCTTTGGTTTCGCTCGTCAAGGATATTACGGGGTTCCCGCCCGTTGAAGTATTTGAGCCTGTCCGCGATACTGCCTATTGGGGTGCAGGAATATTTGCAGTACCTAAAGGCGGCGATATGTCTGCGGCTAATGACGGTACTGGAAAATATTGTGCAAGGCTTGGCAGTAGTCAGGATACATCATATACAGGCTATGTAAGAGTACGTTTAACAGAGAATGTATTGGCTAGTATTGGCCTGTATTTTCACGACATAGATTATCTGGACGCTAAGACCATGATGCTACCCGGCAAGCGTAATATTGATATGAGCAGGGCAGAATTTTTGCAGGCTGTGCGGAAAATTATTCCAGCAGGCACGCAAGTTTTCGTCCATTTTGTAGATTAGGAGGAAATTTTTAATGGATAGAGTAAAATGGAATGATTTTATGGAAATCCTTTCCGATGACTTAAATAGAAGCGGAGACTATCTTATCGAAGGCTTTCAAAATATGGTTGCTGACTTTATCAGTACAGGTGATGTCACTGTAGGCTTAGCGGTAACCGCTCAAGCGGTACCCAATATGAGCGTATATATTAAGAAGGGGCGCTTATATCAGAATGGACAACAGGGTAATTTAGCTAGCGATAGCAGTGCTCTTACTATTGCGGCTGCACATAGCTCCTACGCACGTATTGATAGGGTTGTGGCACAGTATCAGGAAGTAGAGGACCTGCCTGATACTCGTAACGTTATGACTGATGTAGTAAGTAGAAATATTACTCAGCTGACTGTAAAAACACGTGTAGCTGGTATGGTTGTTTTTCAAGTACTGCAGGGCGTAGCAGCTGCATCTCCCGTTCCCGTTAGTGTTCCTGAGGGCTGGGTTGCATTGGCAAAAATCAATGTACCAGCTAATGCGACTAAGATTCAGCAAATCAATATTATAAGTGAAGCACCAGGGCTGTTTAACCTTTTGAACCATAACCATAACGGCGCAGGCGGTGGTCAGAAAATTAGCTATAAGAACCTTACCGATACTCCTGCTTTAGCGACTAAATCCGACGCAGAAAAAGGCACTGACCAAAACAAGCTTATGACCCCAGCTAGAGTAAAGGAAGCTATTGAAGCATTTGACAATACTCCCGTAGGTGATGTAGCGTTCCGCCCATTCCTTAAAGCAGGCTACGTTAAAGCTAACGGCGCAACGGTTAATCGTGCTGATGATCCTCGTCTTGTGGCTTTTGCGAACGCCAATAATCTGTGGACAACTAATCCCGCAAACGAGCCTTGGAAGTTTGGCCAAGGTAATGGAAGCACCACAATGGTACTCCCTAACTATGTAGGTAGGTTTATCCAGGGCGGAGATACTCCTACGATAAAAGAAGCAGGTTTGCCAAACATTACAGGTGAATTTTCCGCTGAATGCGGAAGCTGGCCGTGGCATGATCATCCTAATAGCGCCATTTACCAAAACGGTCTAATAAGCAACAACGGCGGTTTTGCTGGCAGTGATACAGACGATTTAGTTAAGTTTGATGCCAGCCGATCAAACAGTATTTATGGTAACTCTAGCACAGTACAGCCTCCAGCTATAACGCTCCTCCCTCAAGTTCGATACTAGTCACAAGGGCGGAGATA
>OMGV01001076.1_pt1 | contig 12461 bp, 11 predicted proteins | sample 1646111 | NCBI WGS metagenome assembly OMGV01 (sample SAMN05578590, study PRJEB25193) | human gut metagenome | biome: Human Microbiome; feature: human-associated habitat; material: feces | host: Homo sapiens | place: USA:Birmingham | reverse complement strand
TGACGGGAGAGTGGGGAGGAAAAGAGGGTAAAAGCAGGGCAGCCCTTGATTTTCAGATAGAATCGGGTGAGGATTATCTGTTGAGTTCCGCTTCCAGCATTTTTTTCAATTCGGGGTTGGAAGGCCGGGGAGCATCTGCTGAGACAATGTTGCCTTTTTTGTCAAAGACCATGAAACGGGGAATACCGTTGATTTTATAGTCTTTTATCGCTTGTTGTCCAGATGTTACCTTTGGCTAAAAAGGTAATTCTATGGCAAAAAAATTCGACCTGAAACTCAAAGGATATGTTGGCGGATACGACTTCGACTCCAATTATGTAGAGTATATCCTCGAAAAAAGCGAATCGAAAGAGGTAAATGTGCTCATCGACTCGCTGGGAGGAAGTGTCGCCTCTGCTTTTTCTATCTGTGAGGCATTCCGCCGACATGGAAATGTTAAAGTCCATTATGTCGGTATGAATGCCAGCGCTGCGACGATTGCATCGCTGGGAGCCAAGCACATCAGCATAGCGACATCGGGCATGTATCTCGTTCACAAATGCAGCACGGTGATAACCAAGTGGGCTAGTCTGAACGCCGATCAGCTTCGCCAGTTGATCGAGGAGTATGACAAACAGAAAAAGGACATGGAGAAGATCGACCTCAATATCGCCGCCATGTATGCCGACAAGTGTAAAAAAGACAAACAAGCACTGCTCGACCTGATGAAGGTCGGAGGATGGCTCACGGCGCAAGAGGCACTCGACTGGGGATTCGTCGACGAGATCTGTGATCTCCCTGGCGATGTCACTCCCAAAGTAACCGCCCAGGTGATCGAGGATCTGTCGGAAGCTGGCATTCCTTTGCCATTCTCTGTACAAGAGAGAAACGACTCTCGCGTGGACAAGATATTCTCTCTGTTCGCTTCTTTTTTCCGCTCCAATACTCAACATCAACAATCTAGTGTAACAATGAACAAAAAATTCCAATCGATTATCGGGTGTCTCGAGATCGAGGCAATCGAAGAGAGCGACGGGAAATTCCATCTTTCCGCCGATCTCATGCAAAAACTTGATTCCCATCTCCAAGAGATGGATTCGAAAATTAAAGAACTGAAAGAGACTGTTTCTCAAAAGGACTCAGAACTCGAAGCCCTTCGCAAAAAGCCCGCAGATGAAACGAAACATGTCGTCGACGACAATTCGGCAGAGAAGGATAAATCTCCATTCGAATCGTATGTCGAAAACGTACGACAAGCAAAAGATTTGTTTAACCAAATTCCTTAACAAATATGGCACATAATATCTCATTTTCCGACGAAGAATACCAAAAGGCCGCCGAGAAGTGGAGACAGCAGTTGCTTCTCCTCCCTATGCTTTCTTGTAAAGATTCACTCCGGTTCATGACCGGTATTCCCGGGATCAGAAATAAAGAGCATGTCGGAACGGCAAAATCGAATGCTCAGTTCGGTCCTTACAAAGCAGATAAAAATTCATCTTCCACGACCGAGGTGAAATATCGAGAGCTCGAGACATTCTTCGGAAATGTCTGCGAGGATTTTGAGCCCAACTCGGTTATTACGATGCTGTTGGGACAAAATGCTTCATTCTTGGGAGAAGGGCAGAAAACGGCGCCTTCTGCAAAACTCGTGATCGCTTCTGTTCTTAAAAGCCTCGGCGAATCGTTGCACAATGTTCTCTTTACGGCTAAAAGAAATGCAGAAGGGGATACCTCTGCCGACCTCTTCAACGGCTTTATTACTATTGCCGATGCCGAGGTAACGGCCGAAAACATTTCCGAGGCCAAAGGCAACCTCCTGAAGATTACGACCGGGTTCAGCGAAGCCGATGCGCTCGATGTTGCCAAGTCCATCGAGCGGAAAGCCCACCCGGTTCTCCGGGCTACCGAGAAATTCCTCTACTGTTCGCCCGAGTTTGCCGACGCCTACAACGATGCCTATATGCTCACGCATGGCGGTATCGTGTACAACAAGAAATTCGAGCAGGCGGTCGTCGAGGGGTCGAACAACAAGACGACGCTGGCTCCTCTCACTTGTCTCGCAGGTTCTTCGAAGTTCTTCTTGGCTCCGAAATCGAATATGCTCTATGGATATGACAGCTTGTCTGACCAAGAAAGAATTCAAGTCGATCGTTTCAAGCCTTTTATGCTGACCCTCTCGGCCGCCATGTTCTTCGGCGTTCAGTTTTACTCGATCGACCCGCGCATGCTGCTCATGGTCGATGTCACGAAACAGGGATAACTAATATTTTTCGTAAATCCAAATCGCTTCAATGATGGAAAATTGCCTGAATATTCAAAAATCGCTCGGGTGGTGTCAGGGAACCCCCGTGCTTCCCGGTGTCCGCCGCCGGTTGTACTATCTTTCGAAGAGCGCGATCTTGAAATGGCCGACTCTTCCTCGCGATGAAAACGGAAGAGCCACATCGGCCGAACTGACCGGCGATTTTGTCCTGGCCGCCGATGCCAAGTGGAAATACATCGACCACCTTCCCGACAAAGCGCAACTCACCAGCGAGCCGCAAGGGGAAGTACCCAGCCAGACCCAACTCAACAAGTTGACGGTCGTACACCCGGGCGTCGGGGCCGAGGCATCGGCCGCGGCTGCCTATATCAACAACAACGACAATGTGTTTTTGGTCCAAGATATGGCCGATAATTGGAGGCTCGTCGGCTGCGAACGCTGGCAAACGAAATCCACCGTATCGCAAGATTTGGGACAAGGGCCCACGGGGACGACCTCCACGACCATCTCGGTAGAGGCTACCGATGAAACTCCGGCTCCTTTCTACAAAGGGAAAATCGAAGCCGAAGAAGGCGATTTCATGGCCGACGGATCGGAAATACCGGAAGGATAGTCGGCTGTCGAGAGTATGGACGATTTATGGAAAGGACTCTTGAACGATGTGCCGGAGAATAAACGTTCCGATACTCTCGACCGTTCCGTCTCGAAAGAACGACGATATGACATGGAAGGAATCAAAAACCGACAATGAAACTATGGACAAGAAACTCACCGAATCTTTACAGAAATGGCTCTCGACTCCCCGCGAGGAGCGGGACTACGAGCAAGGAAATCTCTTGCTTTTCCGCCTATCCGGGAATAAGATCCAGTATCGCAACCTCGCGCCTAATCCGGCCAAACACGCCGAGTTCATTACCCGGAACATTCAGAAATATGTAAATTTCCGAGTGCAGGAATTCACCCACGAACAGGTGAAGGAAATGGAAAAGAAGGTCGAGAAGATCTTCGAGAAGAGACTCTCTATCGAGGAAAACAACCCTGCGAGAGATTTCAAAAAAGGCAAACGCGCCGACCACGATTCGCTTCCCGAGGAAATCCGGTCGCTGTATGTCGAGAACCTCGGTATCGCTCAGCGAATGAGGGACGTTCAAACGAAACTCCGGCTTATCTCTACCGAAGAGTCTCCTTGCCCCGACAGCGAGCGATATCCGTTCCTTAAAGAGCTGATCTCGCTCGACAAGCAACTGCACGAGAATTGGGAGCGGTACGACCGCTATGTCCCGCAACAGGGACAGGAAAGCGGAAATGCGCCGGGCTCTCTCTCCGAAGAAAGCCGGAAGGCTCTGCGCTTGGTCACCTTGAATAAGGGCAAATATGCGAAGAAGCCGACGCCCGAGCTAAAAGCTAGGATTCTGGAATGGTATGGTCTTATCACGGATCCGGCCGAGAAACTTACCGAAGAGTTGAAGCGGTTGGGTATTCTCGAATGAAGAAGTACGGTGAATCGTTATGCCGCTGCCTGCCACCATAGAAATTTGCCAGAAAGACCTCTTTACCGCCGAGGACGAATTGAAGCGGAAATACGACGAAATTACCGTTCGTAGGCTTCTGCGTTTGCGCGAGATGTATGCTTGGGCAGTCGCCAATCCCGATGCGAAAGACCGCCAGTTCGTCGAAGTCCTCGTTTCCCGGCATCGCATTTCTCAGGCCGCGGCCTATTCCGATCTCGCCATCGTTAAGTCGATGATCCCGAGGATTGCGGAAGCCTCCCGGGATTATCATCGGTGGAGAGCCAACGAGATGCTTTTGGAGACCTACCAAACGGCCAAAAAGCGCAAGGATACCAAGACGATGGAACGGGCGGCTTCCAGCTATGCCAAATACAACCGCGTGGATATCGAGGACGAGCGGGCCATGCCGTACGACCGGATCGTCGTGCAGCCCTTTACGGCCACCGACGACCCTACGGTGCTGGGTATTAAACCTATCCCCAATATCAACGAGAAAATCAAAGAGATGCTCGACAAGTACCGTAAAGAGACTATCGACATCGAAGATATCGAATTCGAGGAAGCCGATCTCGAAGAAGACGAACTGTTCGGAGATGGAAGCGCAAAATAAGGTCTATTTCAACGCGCCGCAGCGACTCACGCAGCTTATCGGGGCCAATACTACGGTAATCGTCGCCGGCAGGCGTACCGGCAAAACCGACAGTATCGCCTCGCCGTTCGTCCTCAGGAACATGCAGCGCATGCCGGGCTCTACCGGAGGCATCGTCGTCCCCACTTTCAAACACGGGCTCACGAACACTTTGCCCGGGTTATTCGCCGCATGGAAGCGGTGGGGATTCGCCGAAGGCATCCATTATGTCGTGGGGCGTCGTCCCCCGAAATGGTTCGCGAAGCCGATTACCGAGCCGGCTGACTATGAACATGTAATTTCGTTTTATAATGGCTCGGTGGCGATTATCATTTCGCAAGACCGTCCCGGTTCTTCCAACTCTTTAACGCTCTCGTGGGTGCTCGTCGACGAAGCCAAGTTCATCGACTACAAAAAGCTCAAAGAAGAAACGCTCCCCGCCAACGGCGGCATAAAATCCTATTTCGGCGCCCGCTCGTTCAACCATTCGCTCATGATTTTGAGCGATATGCCCCAAACGCAAAAGGGCTCTTGGTTCCTTCATTACAAGGAGAAGATGGACGTCGAACTCATCGACACCATCAAAGCCACGGTCTTCGAAATTTGGAGAACAAAAACTCGGATACGGGAGTGTAAAAAAGAAGGGAAACCAATCCCCAAATACTTGCAAAGCTATCTCCGTCGTCTCGATACGAACCTCAATAAAATGAGGTCGGTCGCCGTGTATTACAAAGAGTACTCCTCTATCGAGAACCTTCAACTTTTGGGCGAGAACTACATCAAGCAGATGAAGCGCGACCTGACGCCGAAAACATTCCGGACCTCTATCCTCTGCCAGCGGATAGGTATCGCCAAAGACGGGTTCTACTCCTCCATGCGCGAAGCCCATAAATACAACGCCAGCGATTTCGATTATCTCGATTCGCTCGGCTACGACTTCGACCCCGCTTTGCTCGACAGTCGGGCCGATAAAGACGTCGATCCGTTCGAGCCTATTTGTATCGGCATGGACTACAACGCCAATATCAACTGGATAGTCGCCGGGCAACCCTCCGGGCGTCGGCTCAACATCATAAAATCGTTCTTCGTCAAATTCGAGCGGAAAATCCCTGCTCTTATCGACGACTTCTGCACATACTATGCGAATCACGAAAATAAGACCGTCGTCTATTACTACGATTCCACGGCTCTCGGAGCCAACTATGCCGTCAACGACCAAGACTTCCATTGGGTGGTTTGCCACGAATTCGAGAGGCACGGTTGGACGGTCGTCGATGTCTATCTCGGGAACCCTATGCGGCACGACGAGAAATACCTCTTGATCAATCAAGGTTTCGCAGGCAAACAGCGGTTCATGCCCTTTTTCAACCGCCAGAATAACGACGACCTCATTCTTGCGATACAATCTGCCGGTGTCTCCCGGGGTCGGAACGGTTTTCGGAAAGACAAAGGCGGAGAAAAGCTCGAAGAGTCGGAAGAATCCCTGCTCGAACATCGTACCGACGGAACCGATGCTTTCGACACGCTATATATCGGGTGCGAAAAATTCCCGCAGAATGCCCTATATCGCTACTCCTCCAACGGAGTCGCATGACTTGACTTCATAGATTATTATTTAAGTTAGGAAAGGTCTCGGCTTGTGAAAGTCGGGGCTTTTTTTGTATTATCCCTTGCTCGTTTCGAAAAAATCCCTCATATTTGTAGTGCCAAAACCTAAGAGCGTATGCTCTCCGGTAGAGTCCCGGTTAACGGCTCAATACGAATTTGGGCTTTTTTTATGTCCATACATGTCCATATAAGATATGGCGTGCAATACGATCTTCGGCTGTCTATCCCGTTTGATTTTTCTCTTCGGAGGAGACTCTTAGGTTTTGGCGAACACGGGAAATGACAGCCGTTTTTCTGTCTATTACGCCAAAACCTAAGAGATTATGGACACTACAAAATCCATCGGGATTCAGGGTAAAATTTCCCCTGCCCGCACAGAACGACAAAACTCTGCGTTCGAAAATTATCTTATCCGTTTTTTTGAAAGAGAGCTCGAAGTGAAGCTCACCCGCCGTGAAATGTGGCGAAATATTTCTTTTTTCGCCCGATCTCTTGCTTTTCTCGAAAAGAACCCCCATCTTTGCATTGTCTAGCATTCGATACAGGCGACGAGTGTTCGCCAACTTTACCGTTGGCATTTTTTATGTCCATCGGCTAATATATAGTTCCGTCCCGTGTGGAGCGTTAATGCGCCCACAGCCTGTATCAGGTGCTAGACAACGGGGAGCGGAACTTTTTTATTCCCTTCCCGTGTTTTAGTTAACATATTGTTTCATTTAATTGTCTAGCAAAATGAAAAGAACAGTCGCATTGCCTGTATCGCAGGCAAAAGAAGGCCGAGAAACGTCGGCCTTAGAGAAATCCCTCATTCGATTTTTCGAGCGGGAGCTCGAAGTAAAGCTCACTCGCCGTGAAATGTGGCGAAGCGTCCGTTTCGTCGCTTCGTTATTCGTCTTGCTGCTCGCTCTATCGACCGGCGAGCCCCTATTGGCCTTGCCGGCGCTCGCACTGGCAGCTTACGCCTATCGGGGCGTAGCCGACATAACCTCCCGTTTTACGGAGAAAGGAGGTGCGCGATGAAAAGCCATACGATCGAGTTCACCCGCGACGACCTGGTCGTTCGGATCACCCGCTACCCTTCCGGAGAACCGGGGAAATCGCCGTCGGTAGAGATAGAGGTCGAATCCTCCGGATTGCCCCGGTCGTTCGTATGGTTCGACAGGGAGCCGCAGTTGTTCGCCTTCAAGGAGATGCTCGAAGAATATATCGAGACGTTCCGGCCGACGAAGGACGAGACCGCGCGATAATTTTTTGCTCCCGGCTTGCGAATGCCGGGAGTTTTTCGTATCTTCGAAGAAAAGGAGGAAATATGTTTATAATCGAGGCCTTAGGATTTGTGATCTTGTTCGTGATAATTATAGCTCTTGGAGCATTCACGGCGGCTAGCGTTGTATTGTCGTACATATATTGGATCGTGGTAGCTGCTTTTTCGGTCACGGCGATAGCCGCTCTTTGCAGTCGCCTCGTTCGCTTTTTCAAAAGGAAAGCTCGTCGTTCGTAAATCGTTGTTGTAGAAATAGAATTCTTATCGGAGCCTCGGGAAGATTTCCCGAGGCTCTTTTTGTGTCTTTTTTCCTCTCGCCGGGAGTGGCCATATTCGTGAAAAATTAATCGGATATGAGCAATTACGAAACATCGGCCTCCATCACCTTGGAGGTGAACGGCAAGAACGCGGAGGATCGCTTGAAGGCTCTTCGGCAGAGAGCCGAGGATCTGGAAAACGCTTTGGCCCGTGCCCGGAATACCGGAGACAAAATCGAGATGAACAAGCTCCAAAAGGAGCTGAAAAAGACGAATAAGGAGATTAGGGAGATGTCGTCGTCGGCTCAGCAAGCCGAGAGCGTCATGCGCCGTCTCGACAGGGCTACCCCGAGAGAGCTCTCTAAAACGCTATCTACCCTCCGGAAGCAGCTCGACAATATCGAGCGGGGATCGGCCGCATGGAATGCCCAGATAGAAAAAATCAAAGCGGTGCAAAGGGAATTGAACTCCGTAAAGGGTTCGATGAAAGAACATGAGTCGTTGTGGTCCCGGTTCGCCAAAAAAATGTACGACTGGGGAAGCGCCCTTACGATGTCCATGGCCGCGATATCCGGCTTGACCATTACCGGCAGGCGGGCTGTACAGAGTTATGCGGACATGGAAGGCGAAATGGCGAATGTGCGCAAATTCACCGGCATGACGACGGAAGAGGTCGAGCGACTGAACGAATCGTTCAAGACGATGGATACACGCTCGTCTCGCGAGCAGCTCAACAAACTTGCCCAAGAGGCCGGGAAACTGGGAATCGCCTCGCAGCAGGCGGTTATCGAATATGTCGAGGCGGCCGATGTGATCAACATCGCCCTCGACGAATTGGGAGAGGGGGCGACCCGGGATATCGGAAAACTTTCGTCGATTTACGGCGATGCCGAGAGAATGGGCTTGGGAAAAGCCATGCTGGCCGTGGGCGCTGCCATCAACGAAGTCTCCCAAAACTCCACCGCTTCGGCTTCTTATTTGGTAGATTTCGAGAACCGTATGGCCGGTGTGGGTAAACAGGCCGATATGAGTATCCCTAAAATCATGGGTTACGCTTCGGTGCTCGACCAGAACGCCCAGCAAGTAGAGATGTCGGCCACCGCTTTGCAGGGCATTATCATGAAAATGTATCAGGATCCGGGGAAACTGGCCCGCATAGCAGGCATCGACGTGAAAGAGTTCGCCCGGCTGGTGAGGGAGGATGCGAACGAGGCTTTGCTGCAACTGCTCGACACCCTCGGTAAGGCCGGAGGCATGCAGGCGCTGGCTCCGATGTTCGACGAGATGAAGCTCGACGGATCACGGGCGGCCAGCGTGTTGTCGGTGCTGGCCGGGAATATCGAATCGGTTCGGAGAGAGCAAAAGCTGGCTCAGGAAGCATTTGATGAAGGCACATCGGCCATTACAGAGTTTAATGTCCAAAATAATACGGTGCAGGCGCAGCTCGACAAGGCCAAAAAGTCGTTCAACGAGTTATCGGTCGAGCTCGGGAAAGATCTGCTTCCTGTCATGCGCCATGCGATTACCGGTGCGTCGGCCTTGCTCCTGGTATTTAAGGAGGTTATCTCCGTTATGAAAGAGAATAGAGCCTTGATCGTCTCTGTGGCGGCCGGTATAGCCGGATATACGGTCGCCGTGAAAGCGAGTACCGTCGCTCAAAATCTTTGGAATGCGACGCAGAAGGCCGGAAATTCGATTGCGGCGACAGGGAGAGGTATCGTTCTATTGCTCAGATACGCCTATTTTAGATTAGAAGGTCAGGTCCGCAAAGCCGATGTCGTGATGAAGGCCTTCAATCGTACGACCAAAATGTCGCCTGTCGGGATATTGGTAGGAGCCTTGTCGGCCGGAGTCGCAGCCTTGCTTTCCTATCGGGAAAAGATGAAATCTGCTCGTGAGGCGGCGGCCGAGGCCGCCAAAGCCGAGCGGGAATACGAGAAAAGCATCACCGATGTCTCGGAAGCTGCCGCCTCGGCATCGAAGGAGGAACTCGCACGTTTGCAAGCATTGTATCGGGCAGCCGTCGACGAAGCCCGATCGAAGGAAGAACGAATCGAGGCAGCCCGCCGGTTGCAATCGCTCTATCCCGATTATTTTTCCAAAATGTCGACCGAACAAATCATGTTGGGAGACGCCAAAGCCAAATACGATGAATTGACCGATTCGATTCTGAAAAATGCGAAGGCGAAGGCCGCGGCCGATTTGATAAAGAGGAATGCCGAGCAAATCGTCGAGATAGAACAATCCATGCCGGAGTTGGAGAAAAACGCTGTCGATACGGACATAGCCTATGACCGGGCGAAGAAGCGGAGGCAGGAATATATCGATAGATACAACATAAGCCCGTCGGCCATGGGCGGCGGTTATGCGCAAGATCAGTCGGCGCTTTTGTCGAATGTCATGGTAAGGAAATCGGCTCCCGGAACCGACGATGAACGGAAGGCGGCGGAAGCAGCGTGGAAAGCGTATGCCGAAGCGAACGACAAGCTGACTAAGCTGCAAGCGGCCAATAAGAAACTGGCCGAGGAGTACGGTATATCTTTGACCGATGTATTCGCCGGGCAGGGAGACGGTGGAAATATGAGTTCTGTTTCTGCTTCCGGTAGTGCAGGGAAAAGCGGGGAAAGAAATAAGTTTCAAGCAGAAGACGACTGGCTGTCGATCGAGAAGTCGAAGGCTCTCGCCGGCTATGCTACCGGATTGATGGATTACAACGAATATATCGAGAAAAAAGCAGAGCTCGATAAACAGTATCTTCTCAAAAAGTTGCAGAACGCAGAGGCCACGGAAAAGGAGATAGCCGATATCGTCGGCGAGCTCGACAAACTCACTGAAAAGGAGGTGACACAGCGGAATAAAGAGCAATTCGATGCCGCAAGAGAGGAGATAGAAGCCGAACGCCGGGAACGCGATGCTGCCGATACCGACAGTTATATGCGAGGCCGAATTTCGGAAAAGACTTACCAGCGAATGAAATTCGAGTCGGAGATAGCATATCTCAACCGGCTCAAAGAGTTGTATGCCGAGGGTAGCCAGGAGCGCGCCGAGATTGAAAAACAGATTACCGACAAACTGCAAGCCGACAAGCTGGCCAAATTCAAGGAGACGCAAGACAGGCAGAAGACTCTTTATGAGGAGTATTTCAAAGGGATATCCCTTATGTCGGCCGAAGAGAGGGAGCAGCAGTATCGGCTGCAAATCGATTCTCTGAATGCCTTGACGAAGAAGATGCTCGACGCGGCCGGAAACGACGAGGCTAAAAGGCAGAAAATCATCGAAGCCTCTGCCATCGCCGAAAAGGCATTGAAAAAGCAGTATTTCGAAGAGACTACGGAGGAGAGTTTCAATACCATGGAGAAAGCCAACGCCGAGCTGACCGAGTGGTTGCAAAGCGACGGCGGGAAAGCCGTGACCGACTCTTTCGGTATGATCATGTCGGGAATGTCGGCTATCTTCTCGCAAATATCCTCGATAGTCCAGTCGAATATGGAGATGGAGACCGCCGCCATCGAGAAACGCTACGACAAAGAGATTTCGCTGGCCGAAGGAAATACTTACAAAGTCAAGAAGCTCGAGCAGGATAGAGAGAATGAGATAGCCCGGGCAAAGAACGAAGCGAACCGCAAGATGTTCGCCATGCAGGTGATCCAAGCCGTGGCGCAGACTGCTCAGAACGCTTTGGCCGCTTATGGCTCAGCTGCGGCGATACCCATCGTCGGATATATCATGGCTCCTATTGCGGCGGCCATGGCCGTAGCTGCCGGCGCCGTGCAGATCGCGGCTATAAAGAAACAGCAACAGGCCTCCGAAGCGCAGGGGTATGCCGCCGGCGGATTCACCCGCCCCGGCCCGGTGGACGAGCCGGCCGGTATCGTCCATGCCGGCGAGTGGGTCGCCAGTCAGAAACTGGTGACTTCGCCGGTAACGCGTCCTATCATCGATGCCCTCGAATATGCGCAGCGAACCAACACGATCGGCTCTATCCGTCGAGTGTCTGCTCTCCCCGCGCCGATTAGCTTACCAGCCCCTTCGCCTGATGGAGGAGGAAACTCCCCGGACACAGGCGTATTGCTCGCCACATATTTTGCGGTTCTCAAAAAATTGGGTGACCGACTGGACGAGCCCTTCGTCACGGTCAACACGGTTACCGGCGACCGGGGCATCAAGAAGGCTCAGGACGAATACGATCGTTTGATCAGAAACAAAACCCCTAAATCACGCAGGAAATGAAAATATTCGTAGAGGGTAAAGAGGCTTTCTTGAAGAAAGGAACCTCCTTCGAGTTTATCGCTGAAAACAGGCTTTTCTCTGGTTCCGACGAGTACACCTTGTCTATCACCTTCCCCATAGTCGATTGTCCTCGGAATCGGGCGATATTCGGGCTTTTGTATCGGAAAGATGTCGATATCGAAAAAGTGAACTTCGCCTGTGAACTACGGGATACCAATTTCTATAAAATGGGGGTTCTCGCTATTGTCGAGGTGTCGCAATCCGAAATCAAAGGGCAATTCCTCGATGGAATGAGCGCCCAAAACTTCATCGGTGATTTCGACGAAATATACATCAACGAACTCGACTTGGGCGATTATGAGTATGTGAATATGAGTAATACACCTCCAGAATGGCTTTGGAGAAGCATCGACCGCATGAAAAACTATATATCTTTGCCCTGGGTCAACAACTATTCGGGGAATATACAAAATGAGGTCGTATATGAAAATGGCACTTATAAATGGCATCCGGACACCAAGGGGGTATCGTTTCAGCCATATTTGCTATTCATCGCAAAACAAATTTGCGAGGTATTAGGTTATAGTTATGATTTCGGGGAATGGGAGAGGTCGACATATCGTCATCTCATAGTCTGCAATTCGCTCCCGTATGCCTGGGATATGCCCCAAATAGCAAAAGCCCTTAGATCGGAAGAGCGTCGTGTAGGGAAAGAGTGTAG
>OMGV01001075.1_pt1 | contig 12483 bp, 11 predicted proteins | sample 1646111 | NCBI WGS metagenome assembly OMGV01 (sample SAMN05578590, study PRJEB25193) | human gut metagenome | biome: Human Microbiome; feature: human-associated habitat; material: feces | host: Homo sapiens | place: USA:Birmingham | reverse complement strand
AGAAGACAGAAATGAGTATTTCTCGGCACTTGAAGCATGGGATAAAGCACAATCATTAGAACCTATGAAAACATTTTTAATTGCTCAAACTGAGAAAACTTGGTGTAAACAAATTACACGTTTAAAAAGTCATGATAAGCAAAAAAAGACATTAAAAGATATCATAAAAGCTAGCCATATAAAAAGGGAAAAAGATAAAGGCTTAGAATTATAAAAAATAGTGTTGCAGGTGCAAAATGCACCTGCTTTTTTTATTGTCCGGTCATCTTTTTATATGCTTTGAGAGCTTCTATCTGGTTTTTGTATTGTAGCCAGTAAATGTTAAAGTCTTCATTCGGATGCTCTTTTTGTATTTCTATCACCTTGGCCTGGTCTTCTTTGCTGCTGCTTGCAACATAGCATAGGCAGAAAGGAGATAATGCCAGCTCAAAGAGTCTTGATCCAAGCGGGGACTTGTAATAATATTGCCTTTTCGGCAATGATTTAGATATTATAGCTCTTTCAGTATCGTTAAGACTGAAATACTGATAGACTTCTGTGTCGGATGGATTCAAAGCGTTTGCATTCGGGAGGAATATCCGTGTCAGACAGCTTTCTATGATAGCACTTGAGATATGGCAGTTCTTGATATCTGTGAGGTTCTGCGTAGCGAAGACGATAGAAACGTTATTCTTTCTCATAGTCTTCAGCCATTCACGTATTTTATCAGCGAATATAGGGTTATCAAGGAATGTCCAGCATTCATCGAGTATGATAAAAGTCGGGCTGCCGTCACAGCTTTTTTCTATTACATGGAAAAGATAGAGCAGGGTAGGCATTACTGCATTCTTCTTGCTCATCAGTTCACCCATTTCGAATGACTGATAGCTGCCTAGCTTTAAAGTATCCTTATCAGCGTCAAACAGCCGGCCGTAAGGACCGCCTTCGGTAACTCCATCTACCTTACCTACAAAAGGCAGGATTGCATTCCGAAGTTCCATATTCTGCACAAGATTCCAGAAGCCGAACATAGTGCGTTCGTTCTCGGGTGTGGATGCAAGGCTTAATAGTGCCTGCCAGATATCTTTCTTATGATCAGGTGTAAGATTTACGCCTTCCTGCGAATATATCTGCTGGAGCCATTCAGATGCCCAGATTTTTTCGTCTTCGTCATCTATGTGTCTCAGTGGCTGGAAACTTTGGCTGTCGGTATCGGATTCGCTTCCTAGGTCATAGAAGCTTCCACCTAGTCCTGCAGCAAGAGTTCTGCTTGAACCGCCTTTGTCGAATACAAAAATGCGTGAATTTTTAAAGCTGCGGCACTGGGTTTCTAAAAAACAAAGGAATACGGATTTACCTGAGCCTGTAGGTCCGACGACCATGGCGTGTCCTACGTCATCTATATGCAGGTTAAGGCGGAACGGTGTTGAACCGTCGGTCTGGGTATGCATGAGAGCAGGTGCTTTAAGATGCCTGCAGTATGCATTACCTGACCATACGGCAGAAAGAGGAATTAGGTGGCAGAGATTGAGTGTAGACAGCATGGGGCGGCGTACATTTGCATAAGCATTGCCCGGCAGGCTGCCGAACCATGCACCTACAGCATTAAGGTCTTCACGGTTTACTGTAAAGCCTTTGCTTTCATATGCTTGGATTACTTTTCTTACATTACTTTCAAGTATTTTACGGTTACTGTTTCTCAGGACTATTACACTTGACATATAGCCGAAACGTACATAATCATTAGCAAGCTCGTTAAGTGCTTCTTCTGCGTCCTGACTACGTTGGATATTGACTGTTTCAACCATTGCTGATTCAGACTTAGTGATAGTCTCCTTTATCATCGTAAACAGGCTCTTGTGTCCTGCAAACCATTCTCTGCGTAATTTCTTCATTATGTTGTCTGCTTCATTCTTGTCAAGGCATATATATCTGGTACACCACCGATATTCGAAATCAAGTCGGTTGAGAGCATCAAGAATTCCAGGATAGCTGTCAGACGGGAAACCTAGGATGCTTATGACTGCGATATTCTCTTTATAGAATTTATTGCCTAGACAGGGTTCTATACCTCCGGTAAATGGTGTGTCACACAGCATTTCTGCCAAGAAGGCAGGGGTAGGAGGTACTTTTATATTATGTTTTTTCAGACTTACGCATTTATGAAGATAGGTAAGTGTTTCTTCATCAGTCAGTGGTCTGCATTCGACTGTTATCTCGCTTAATGCATCATAAAAACGGTTTGACGCTGAGATAAAAGAGTTCTTTATGTCATTACAGTATTCTTCTTCTTTCTGTGCAGCATGGAAGTCTTTGGTATAAAAGATGTCGGTAGTCTTAGTTATTTTGTCATTCTCAGGAAGCCATTGTATCGTCAGGTAATAATCTGATTCATAATGCTGACCACTGGAGAAATAATTCTGGCGTTCTATGTCTATCAGCTGTGTCACAGCATCAGGAAAATTTCTTGTCGGATAATCATCAGCCTTATGACGTTCTGCTTCCACGTAGAAAGCCCAGCCGTTGCCGAATCTTTTTATTATATTATTGGCGGCTGCTATTATATTCAGCTGTTCATAGTCAGTGCTGCTGTCGAGGTCACGGCCGCGGTAAATAAAGGTTTTCTGCAGGCTGCCGTCGGTATTCAGTATGACGCCATCTGCTATAAGCCCGAACCATGGAACGAATGACGAAAGCTTGTTGTTTCTGATTTTATATTCTTTTAAATTAAAAATCATTGGTTTCTCCTAAACATCAAAATAATGCTTATCATGTATATGATTGATGAGCGTTGCAAAGTAGTCAGGATCATATTTAGTCATCTTCAAGACTATGAGATGAATGGATATTACGACAGCAAAAAACCAATACATCTTCAACATGATACCTATGGCTACGCCACCGCTCCAGAGTGCAAGGCATAAATTCTTCGGAATGCCGCCCATGAGCAACGGCATGACGAGGGACTTATGAATAGGCAGGTAATATCCTTCTGGTTTATCTTTCATGATGTGTTCTCCTAATCTATATAATCAAGCAGGTAATTACCATCACGATATCCGTTGCAGTAGCACAATTCTCTTACTTTGCGTCCGGCAACGGTACGACCGTTTTCTACTGATGTAGTCCTTGATATATAGATAATGATATCAACGGCTTCACCTATAAGTTTCTGCTGAGGTGTAGGTATGATTTCCTGTATAAGCTGTTCCAGACGCAGCAGCCCGTCGGAGGCACTGTTAGCGTGTATGGTACAGATGCCGCCTGGATGACCGGTATTCCATGCTTTGAGCAGGTCGAGAGCAGCCTTGTCACGGACTTCTCCGACGATTATCCTGTCAGGTCTGCGTCGCATAGCTGATTTTACTAGATCGGTCATGGTAACATTATCCTGCGTTCTGAATGCTTCGCAGTCGTCTGCTTTACATGAAAGTTCTCTCGTGTCCTCAAGCAGTATAAGGCGATCGCCTATGAGTGCGATTTCCGCAAGTAGGGCATTAGTAAGAGTGGTCTTGCCGCTGCCTGTACCACCGACGACAAGAATATTTTTTTTTGCCTTAATTCCTTTGAGGAGAATATCCTGCTGACCTGCTGTCATGATTCCTGAGCGGACATAATCATCAAGACTGTACAGCTTGATTGCAGGTTTGCGTATATTAAAACTTGAATGCAGACTGACTGGCTGCAGGCTACCTTCGAAACGATAGCCGTAGAACGGCAGCTCGGCACTTATGATAGGCTTATCCTTATTAGCAATGGTATTGCTGAAAGATGCTACCATTTCTATTATCTTCCGGGCGTTTTCTTCACTTATGAGGATATCTGTCCTGACACGGCCGCGGCTCTGCCATTCTATCCATAAATGCTGGTCGCTGTTGACGTATATCTCAACTACTTCTGGATCATCAAAATATTTTCTTATAGGTCCGAGAGCACTCTGCAGCATTGATAAGGCTCTGTTATCAGTAGATATGGTCATTTCTACTCAGCTCACTTTCGATGAAAGATGTGATTCCTGAGCGGACATCAGGATGCTTATTTATATATTCTGCTACGGCACGCATTGCCTTAGTGAAATCACAGAAAACATCATCATAACTGTTACGTGTCTTCAGTTTTTCCTGAAGGTTTTCATCTGATTTTATACGGTCTACTGTTATATTAAGCATATCAGACAGATTTAAAGCACTTACAATTTCTGGCGCAGTACTCATAACGGCATGTGTTCTAGCATTATCCAGTTTTTCTTTGACAGTGCTTATTTCTGCCCTTATTTTCTCCTTTCTTTTTTTGTATTCTTCTTCAAGACTTTCCAGTCTGGAATCCATATTGTTTATCGTATTAAGAGCCTCTGCTAGTTCTTTATTTTTCGCCATTTTCCAACTCCTGTTTTATAGTTTCATTGTCGATTACACTGATTTCGTCAGCGGACAGAAAACTTAGACCGGGTTCATCATTTGGTTCTTGTTCTGATTTCTGTAGTGCCTCGGATTCAGATGCTAGTACATCAGCTTCTTTCTTTTTGTGTTCTATGATATCCGTCTGCTGTGGGGCAGGGAGTCTTGTCCTTTTAGCAAAGAACGGTTCTTCGTAGAATCTTATTTTATTACATAAAATAGGCGATACACCGCTCACAAAGATAAGCTCTTTCTTCTTATCCATGGTGTTAACCTCGTCTGCAGTCATTAATGGACGGGCTGTTTCGCTTAATGTAAAGCTGCGTCCTCCTAGATTTATGAGGCTGCCGTTGAGGTTTGTAGACCTTACCTGTATTGTCTTATTACCCATTTTCTTAGAGATGAATTCAGGTGTTTTGTTATCGGTAGGAGTATGATAAACCTGCACCTGACAGTTAGAGATAATAGAATTGCTTACGGTATAAAGCTTCTCTATCTGGTTGATGTCTTGTGTAATAATCATAGCTTTGATACCGTAACCTGCGATATAGGCCATAGCTTTCTCAAAAGTCTCCAGTTTGCCTAATGCCGGAAATTCGTCAAGCAGCATCAACATACGATGCTTGGTATCTACCTTAACACCGTCCTTGAACTCCATGGGCTCAGTGTTACGACGGTAAAGCATTTCGATTATTACGCGGAAAACAGGTTTTACACGGTCGATATCGGACGGCGGGAACACCAGATAAAGAGATATAGGGTCTTCGTCATTCATAAGCTCTGTCATACGGAAATCTGATTGCTTCATGTTTTCTGCGATTATAGGGTCACGATAAGTGTTAAGTACGGTATCTAGGGTTGATAAGATAGATCCGAATTCTCGGTCAGGCTTGTCAACCATGGACTGAAAGTACTGTTTGACTAGAGGGTGCATCTTACCGCCCATCTGTTCTCCGTAAATTTCTTCAAAAATCTTTCCTGTAGGGTCATGAGGATAATCTTCAAGGATAAGTTGCTGCATCCTGTCTTGTAAAGTCATTACTACTGGTTCATCAGTTTCATCGGCTTCATCTTCAAAATCTTCTTTAGCATTGAATATGTCGCGGCCACCATAAAGAAAGTTCAGAACATCGTACATATTGGCATGTTCATCTACATACTTAAGGTGGAGGACTACACCGGTAAGAAGTGCTGCTGCATTATTTATCCAATGAGCATTATTTCCCTCACTGCCGGTTCCTGTCGGATCTATAAGGATACGGACGATGTTCTGGATGTCACGGACTTCGTATTTTGTGCGTATGCGTACTTCGTCAAAGGGATTGTAATGACTTGAAAATTCTGATGTAGGCTCAAATTTCAGGACTTTGTTATGCATGTATTTCTTTCTCCACGCACTCGTCAGAGCCCAGTTCTCGCCCTTAATATCAGTAACTACTACTGATTCTGTCCAGGTCAGCAGAGTAGGGATAATAATTCCTACACCTTTACCGCTACGAGTAGGGGCACAGATAAGTACGTGCGTCTTAGTATCATCCCTGATGAGCTGTCCGTCATCAAGCATGCCGAGTATGACACCTTTGCCGGAAAGAAGTCCGGGAGGGTCTATTGTCTTGGTAGCTTTGATTTCGTCCATTGTAGCAAAATGAGCACTGCCGTGACTGTCTGTAAGCTTAGGTAGCAGATACATCCGGTAAACGAGTATAAGAAGGCTGCAGAAGCACATTGTTATAGAGAAAATATTGAATCCATATCGGACGAAGAACCAGTCTGTTTGCTCGTTTGAGAAACGTGACCACCAGAATATCCAGGCGAAAGGGTTATAAATCTTATAACTGCCTGCATCATATAAAGCCCAGAAGAGCTGTGGCTGATAATCAAGGATGGACGCTATTTTCTGCGTAGAGAAAATACTGCTTATGACCAATCCTGAAATAAATAAAATTATAAGTATGCGTCTGGTCTTCAAATCCATATTATGTTATTCCTCCGGATAAGGTTCTAATATAAGGTCTTGATCTACTATGATATTGAATTTATAGCCCGGTCTGATAATTACTGTAGGAGCTATATTTAGGTTTTTGGAAACGATATTGTTTGTCGCATTAGAGATATTTGTACTTGCCTGTGCACCTGCCTCTGCACGGAAACTGCCGTCATCGTCTGTATCCGTTGCTGCTGCTACGCCGCCGGTTACAGCGGCTCCTATTAAAGCACTCCATATAACTCTTGCATAGTGGCTTTTTACTTTATCTTTAAAGCCTATATAGCCTGATTGGTCTGCTCCGGCCATATTCGGTAGTATAAGGCTGCGCCCGTCAGGAAATACAAGTCTTTGCCAGATTACATGTCCGCGGCTCTGGGCAAATGCAGTCTTTGTATCATAAATTCCTATGATTTTAGTTCCTTGCGGAATCAATAGATATTTCCCTTCCACGCTGTCGTATACGTTCATGCTGACTTGTCCTATAACTGTGCCTGGCAGGTCACTGTTCATTCCCGTTACAAGTGTACCGGGAATGACTGAGCCGGACATAACCTGATAAGGTGATAAAAGCGGCATTATCGTATGTGATGCAACGACATTTTCTTTTACTGCTTGCTGAGAAAACTTTATTTTCTCATTCTTCATATTCTGGTCGTTCTCAGGCTGCTGTAGTTCCTCTGCCTGAACGCAACTGAGTATGCTTAAAGAAAGAAGAAGAGCTGTTACGATTTTCATTTATTTCTCCTCCTTGATATCAAAACCTATCGGACTGACAAGAGCTTTCTGACGTTCTTCTGCTTGAGTAAGTTTTGCCTTTTCAGCAGGACTTAACTCTTTACGTGTAGGAGGCATCTGAGGACGGGTGGGGACGCTAGGGGCAGCTGGTACATATCTTACCGATTCATTCCTGTTGTTCTGCCTAGCATCGATTTTTTCGGCATAACGTTTGCTTTCTGCTTCACGTCTTTCGCGTTTTTCTTTTTCTGCCTGTTGTTTTGCATCAGCTTCAGCTTGTTCTTTATAATCTTTTGGTATATTTACCAGATGATCACCTGTTACAGCCTTACTGTCACGGACTTCTTCGATTTTTTTTGCATCACGTTCCTGCTGTCTGGCTTTATCATCTTGAAAACCTGTCATTACTGCGTACATGATTATCGCAGCTAGAAATAACATCACGTAATAGATGTATTTACGCTTGACTCCTTTCCATCCAGGTTCAGGAGCTCTGAGCGTAGTTATGTCATTAGATGTATCACCATCGAACTCATTATCAGTAGAATTTTCCTGCTCGTGTTGGCCTTCGACGGCAGTCTTAGATTCAGACTTACCTTTTTTTAGTCTTTTCAAGAAATCAAACATTTCAGCCTCTCTTACTTATAACTACTTTTTTGTCGCCTAAGAGCAGGATTCCTTTATCGAACAGCCTATCAACAACCATATAGCCCTTTACGAATCTATATGATACTAATGTCATTTTATTGTCATCATCAAGGACGAAAAATGCAGGCAGCTCGGAATTGACAATATCTTCTTTCATTCTCATATAAGTCTTGTTTGCAGTGGAAAAAACTACTGCAGGCGACCATTTATATTTTTTGTTGCTGATATTGAACGTGAATTCCAAGTTACGGGGATTGATTGTACTATATGTCTTCGTGACCTGCTCATTATGAAGCTGTCTAGAATTTTTTGGGAATGACCAACTGACAACTGGATTAAATGAGTTGCCGCTGATAAGTAGCAGTTGATAGATTCGTTTAGATGTATTGATGACCAGGTTGGTGCTTATTCCTTGCTGTGTCGGTTTAACAAAGATGTGTGTAGTTTTAGAGCCTGTAGGACCTGTACTTGATGTATCGATGATCCATCTTGTAGTATCGCCTGCACCTACATATTTCAATGTTTCATTCGGCTCTAATCTGATGTCAGTCAAAAAGCCTTGCTGCAAATAAATCTGATATACATTATCGGATGTATAAGGGAAAACCACCTCAACTCCTTTATTTGCTGCTTCTAAAGAATCCTTAACATAGCTTTCGGCTGTAAATTCTTCTCCTGCTAAAGGATTTGCTCGTTCTTCACCATGGGCTACCATAGGTGACAGTAATAGGCATAAAGCAAATGCCGCTGCAATAAATCTATTTTTTTTCATGTTATTGTACCTGACTTATAGAAAAGTCTTTTACTTTCAGACCTAAAGGATTTACATATACGTTTTTTTCGTCCAATGGTACCTGCTGCATCGTAAAATATGCTTCAAGTTCATATTCATCAGACTTCTTGCCGTCTGATGAATAACGGACTTCTGACCATCTTACGTTATACGTATCTTCCTGATTGGAAAGCGGTGTGATGGCTTTAAGTGTCAGCATGGTAGTAGTACCTTCCTGTAGCTTTTGACGATGATGTTCACGGTTTGCCATATCGTTAAATTTCTGACTGGTTTGACTGTCTAAGAATGTATAGACGTCTGACCAGTTTTTCTCATATAAAACAATATCTTTAGGAATGGTTCTCGCCTTTTTTAGGATTTGCCAGATAAAATATTCTATTTCCTGCTTATTTGCATCAGAACGGCTGTATACCTTGCTGGTACTTATTAGAGCACCGCTTTTACTGTCTACTTCGACGATATAGGGGACGACCGTACTTCTGTTAGCAAAATAATATGTACCAGCAAGAGATGCCATTGAGAAAAAAAGAAGTCCGAAAGCCATAAGACGCCAGTTAGCAGCACTGGCTTTTGCAGACCCCATGATATATGTCCATTCCTGTTCAGCTTTTTTATAAGGCGTATCAGGAGTTATATCTTCTGATACTTGATTCTGAGGTTTGTTTTTAAACATACTGTCCTCCGAAATCAGAACATATCAAGGATTTGCAGAAAACCGATTGCCAGAGCAAGGCCGAATACAAGTCTTAATGCTACACGTCCGGCAGCTCCGCCTTCGCCCATGGAAATCATGACGCCTGTTACACAGACGACGATTGCACAGATAGCTTTCGCAACGGTATTAGTTAAACTATCTCTAAGGGTTTCCATCGGTGTTTCCCATGGCAGGCTACCAGCGGCAGCGGTAGATGGCTCAAGATAGGAATAGACCATGCATCCTAAGAGAATTACCAAGGTGAAATAGTGGTTTTGAGTCAATTTGTTTTTGTTCTTGTTCATAACTTCCTCCATAATGATAAAGTAAAAAAAGCAGTCAATTTAGACATACTTGTAGCAAGTATGTCTAAATTGACTGCTTTTTATATAAAAATAGATATATGCTTACAAAAGAATACAGTTGTCCCCCCCCCGCAAACTCAAAAATGGTTTATGATACGTAAATAAAAAGTTTTTCATATCAGGGGTTCCTCCTTTTGTTACACAATTTTGTCAAATTTATATTATATTGCAATTGCAAAGAAGTCAAGGGAAATTTTCAAGAACTATCGTAAAAACGGCTAGTCATGACTTTTTTTACGTCTAACATGAAAATCATAACACGAAAATAATTTTGTATTAATACATATATAATAAAAATATATTTGTGACATGAGCGGCAAATAATAGTTGGTTTTGAACGTATAATTTTAATATAGTAGCTGTATTAGTAGCTGTATGGAGAAGAAACTAAATAAAACAGAAAAAATAAATAATAAAAATAGCGTTTTTGACAATAAAAAGTATATTATTTTAAAAATAAATGATATAATAAGCGTGCTAAAAGTTCTTCCACTTTATTTGTAATCAGCAGGTTGTGGGTTCGATTCCTATTGCCAGCTCCACTGCAAACACGCTCGGGAAGAGATTTCCCGAGCTTTTTTATTTTTCACGATAGGTGTTAATAATGCAGTAGTAGCTGTATGAAATAAATAAGCAAGTTATTATTTCATGTGAAATCATAAAGAGTCCGTGATACCGTTTTTTCATAATTACGAATTTAATATCGGTGATACGTAGGTAGATGTAAAAGCCTTTTTAATTGCATTTTCACGCTATTTATGGTAATATTTCTATAATAAAAAGCGTTATATTGTTTACATATTATAATACTTTTGCAGTGCTTATTAAAAAAGGGAGAGTGACGGAAGACATGCAAAACAAAGAACAAGAAATGGTATTGGTCATTGACTTCGGCGGTCAATATAACCAACTTATTGCTAGACGTGTACGCGAATGCGGCGTATATTGTGAAATCGTTTCTTATACTCATGATTTAGAAAAAATTAAAGCTAAAAATCCGAAAGGTATCATTTTCACAGGTGGTCCTAACAGTGCTTACCTGCCTGATTCTCCGACTATTGATCCGGAAATTTACACCTGGGGAGTACCTGTATTGGGTATCTGCTATGGCAGTCAATTAATGATGCATATGCTGGGCGGCAATGTTTGCAAAGCTCCGGAACGTGAATATGGTAAAACTGTTGTTGATTTAGATACTACTAGCCCTCTGTTTGCTGGTTTAGGTGCACAAAATGTATGCTGGATGAGCCATAATGATTATATCGAAAAGGTTGCTCCCGGTTTTGATATTGTTGCACATACTCCTAACTGCCCGGTTGCAGCAGCTCAAGATCATGCTCGTAAACTGTATTGCGTACAATTCCACCCCGAAGTACTGCATACTGATAACGGTACTAAAATGCTGAGCAATTTCGTATATAATGTATGCGGTTGCCAAGGCACTTGGAAAATGGATTCCTTTGTAGAAGAAACTGTCAAAGAACTGAAAGCTAAAATCGGCGACGGCAAAGTTCTCTGTGCTTTGTCCGGCGGTGTTGACTCCAGTGTTTGTGCTGCTATGTTAGCAAAAGCTATCGGCAAACAACTGACCTGCGTATTCGTAGATCATGGCCTGCTGCGTAAAAACGAACGTGAAGAGGTTTGTGCAGTATTTGGTGAAGGTGGTCTGTTCGATATTAACTTTGTTTGTGTAGATGCTCGTGAACGTTTCTATGGCAAATTGAAAGGCGTTTCTGAGCCTGAAAGAAAACGTAAAATCATTGGTGAAGAATTCATCCGTGTATTTGAAGAAGAAGCTAAAAAAATCGGTGCTGTTGACTATCTGGCACAAGGCACCATTTATCCTGACGTTGTAGAAAGCGGTTTAGGCGGCGAATCTGCAACCATTAAGAGCCATCATAATGTAGGCGGTCTGCCTGATTTCGTTGATTTCAAAGAAATCGTAGAACCTCTGCGTGATCTCTTTAAAGACGAAGTTCGTCAATCCGGTCGTGAGCTGGGCCTGCCTGAACATCTGGTAGCTCGCCAACCGTTCCCTGGACCTGGTCTGGCAATCCGCATCATCGGCGAAGTAACTCCGGAAAAAGTTGCTATTGTACAAGATGCTGATGCTATCTATCGTGAAGAAGTAGACAAACTGCCTGCTAATGAACGTCCGAGCCAATACTTTGCTGCTCTGACCAATATGCGTAGCGTAGGCGTAATGGGCGATGAACGTACTTATGATTATGCAATTGCTCTGCGTGCTGTTACTACTACTGATTTCATGACTGCAGAAGTAACTATGTTGCCGCCGGCAACTATTATTACTGCTGCTAACCGTATTGTCAACGAAGTTAAACACATTAACCGTGTTCTGTTTGACTATACTACGAAACCGCCTGCTACTATCGAGTTTGAATAATAGTTTTTGGGTTTTAGGTAAATAAAAGTAAGCTGCATACTGAAAGCTATCTTTAGCTTTTGGTGTGCAGCTTTTTATTTTTGGTAAAAAATAGGGAAAATTATTCTTATAAATTCCCATGAATATTCACAGATGGATAAATTTATGCATGTACATATATTTAATTTTTATAAAAAGCTAGTTGTTTTATTAGCGAATAGTTCTGGTTGTTAGAAAAAGGACGATAGAGAAATTTTGTCATTTTTGTAAGTGAATTTATAAGTATTTTAAGAAAGAATATCTATTGATGATAATAATGAGATTAATTAGAACAATTATATAATAACAATAAAATAAATGTAAAACATATTAAATATTTAATATTAACTAAAAATATTATAAAAAACCAAATAAAATAATTTAGCTTTACGTATTAGCATTTTTCTTTATTGGTTCATTGTAAAATGAAATTGCACACCTTGAAAACAGAATAAAAATAGTC
>OMGV01001046.1_pt1 | contig 12767 bp, 16 predicted proteins | sample 1646111 | NCBI WGS metagenome assembly OMGV01 (sample SAMN05578590, study PRJEB25193) | human gut metagenome | biome: Human Microbiome; feature: human-associated habitat; material: feces | host: Homo sapiens | place: USA:Birmingham | reverse complement strand
GTTTCACGTGACAGGAGTTCAGACGTGTGCTCTTCCGATCTTCCTTAAAAATCGCTATTATTCGCCATTTTTGTTACCTAAAACGATACTCATTTTCGGATTATTTCGTATCTTTGTACATGGATATAAATCACTGAAGCACAATGGGAAGAAAAAAGAAATCATTGATAGAGAAATCCCCGTTCAAGTTACGCCACCGCAAACTGGCGGACGGGCGTTTATCCCTGTTTCTTGACCGCAGCGTGAACGGCGGGCACGAGTACGAGTTCCTGCAACTCTATCTCGTGCCGGAGACATCCACCCAGGCAAAGCGACAAAACGCGCGGACGCTCCGCAAGGCGGAGGACATCCGGCGTGAACGGGCGGAAGCACTGCTCAACGCAAAGGTGGAAGCGGTGCCGGAAAACACATCCTCCGACATGCTGCTGTCCGACTGGATGGCCGTTGTCCGCAAGAACCACGAGCACCGGGGAGCGCGTGACCTGAACGGTATCGACAACGCCCGCAAGAACCTGTTGAAATTCCGTGCGGATGCCAAACTCTGTGATGTGGACAAGCAATTCTATCTTGATTATATCGACTGGCTCCGCTCTTCCTGCAAGACCGCATGGGGCAAACCTGTATCTCCCAAGACCGCGCATTCCTATTATACGACTTTGCGCACCGCGTTAAACGAGGCCGTCCGTGAGAACCTGATCGCCTCGAATCCATGGTACAGACTGGAGATGACCGAGAAAATCAAGGTGCCCGAAAGCAAGCGGGATTTCCTGACCATCGAGGAAATAAAAAAGATGATGGCCACGCCGTTCTTTAACGAGCAGGTACGGCAGGCATACCTGTTCTCCTGTTTCTGCGGGCTGCGTATCAGCGACATCCGGAAGCTGCGCTGGCGTGACCTTTCCATGTCCGGCGGACAATGGCGCGTGTCGGTAGTGATGACGAAGACCACCCATCCCGTCTATATCCCCCTTTCGTCCCAAGCCGTGAAATGGCTGCCGGAACGAGGGGACTGCACGCACGACGGCCTTGTTTTCGGAGGACTGCCCAACGAAGGCAACCTTTGTGTCAATCTCAAGAGCTGGGCGGAAAAGGCCGGGGTGAAGAAGAACGTGACCTTCCACACCGCCCGGCATTCATGCGCGGTGCTGCTGCTGACGCTCGGGGCGGACATCTACACCGTTTCCAAAATTCTCGGCCACCGTTCCGTGCGTTCCACGCAGGTTTACGCGAAAATTGTGGACAAGAAGAAAGACGATGCAATCGCATTGGTTGACAACGCATTCTAAATACATCATACAATGGCAACAACAAGGAAGGCAAACAGACTCAAGGAGCCGGTGAAGGTGCGCACCAAGAAGCTCGCCGACGGCTCGGAATCCTATTATCTCGACATCTATGTGGACGGCAGGCGCAGTTACGAGTTCCTGAAACTGTACCTGCTGCCCGAAATCAATCCCATGATAAAGGAGCAGAACCGGGCCACCAAAGCGGCGGTGGAGGCCATCAAGTCGAAGCGCATCATCGAGCTGACCCACTCGAAGGCCGGACTGAAAAAGACATCCGTCCGCTGCAAGATGCTGTTGGACGACTGGATGGAAACCTATCTTGCCGAACAGGAGCGCAAGGGCGCAAGAGGGCTGAAACTGTTGCGGACGGTCTGCCGTATGCTTCCCCTTTATAAGAAAAAGGTGAGGATGCGGGAAATCGACAAGGAGTGGTGTCTGGATTTTATCGACTGGATTCAGCATACCTACAAAACCCGGTGGGGTAAGCCGCTTTCTCCTAAAAGTGCAGCGGACTACGTGGGCTATTTCTCCACCGCCCTCAATGCCGCCGTCCGTGCCGAGGTCATACCGGAAAACCCGATCATGACACTGGCGCCCACAGATCGTATCAAGGTGCCGGAATCCAGACGCGAGTATCTGACCATTGACGAGATAAAGGTACTGATTGACACGGAGTGTCCCCGTGAGGACGTGAAGCGCGCCTATCTTTTCTCCTGCTACTGCGGCCTGCGGTTGAGCGACGTGTACGCCCTGCGGTGGAAGGACATCATTCTTGACGGGGAACAATACCGTATGTCAACCGTGATGAAGAAGACCGTCACGCCGATTTACCTGCCGCTTTCCCGCCATGCCGTCCGCTGGCTACCCGAGCGGAACGGAGAAGGCGACGAATCGAAAATCTTTGACGGATTGCCTGCCGAGCCCAATATCAACAAGATATTGGCCAAGTGGGTGGAGACGGCCAAAATAGCCAAGAAAATCACCTACCACACCAGCCGCCACACGTTCGCCACAATGATGCTGACGCTCGGTGCCGACCTCTACACGGTGTCGAAACTGCTCGGACACGCCAACGTGAAGACGACGCAGATTTACGCGAAAATCGTTGACAGCAAGAAAGTCGAGGCGGTCAATCTGGTGGACAGCGTGTTCGATTAGCTGGATATTTTGAGAATCATGCCATTTCAGGCGATATTAAAATTGAGAATCGTGTTGCGTTGTTCAAATATTGAGATTTGTGCGATTTCTTAATAAAAACATTTTGAGATTCGTGTTGATTGTACTATCTTTGCAGACGATTGATAACGATGCAGATATATGATATTCAAAAGGAAAATATATAATGAGCTTCTGCAATGGAAGCGGACGGACGAGGGCAGGACAGCCGTGTTGATACAAGGGGCGAGACGTGTCGGGAAATCCACCATTGCCAAAGAATTTGCGGAAAACGAATACGAGACCCATATTCTGGTGGATTTTGCCGCGTGTTCAGCAGAAATCCGGGAACTGTTCAACGATGTTTCCGACCTTAACCGTATTTTCATGCGTCTGCAACTGGAATACAGTGTCGAGTTGAAGGAACGGAAGTCTGTCATCATTTTCGATGAAGTCCAGCTTGCACCCAAGGCGAGGCAGGCAATCAAGTATCTTGTAAAGGACGGCAGATATGATTATATGGAAACCGGTTCGCTGATTTCGATCCGTAAGAATGTCAGGGACATCCTGATTCCGAGTGAGGAAGTCAAACTCCGCATGTTTCCCATGGATTACGAGGAGTTCAGGTGGGCATTGGGGGACACCGCCACAATCAGGCTGCTCCAAGGATGTTTTCACGGCAGGACGTCCATGGGTGACGCCACGAACCGCAAGCTGATGCGCGATTTCCGGTTGTATATGCTTGTCGGCGGTATGCCGCAGGCTGTGGCCGCTTATCTTGAAACCAACAATCTGGAAAAGGTGGACAGTGTAAAGCGTTCCATCATAACACTGTATGAGGATAATTTCAACAAAATAGACCCCACAGGCAACGCTTCCAAGATGTTCCGCCAGATTCCGGCCCAACTGACGAACAACGCCAACAGGTATCTGGCATGGAGCGCAACGGAGGGTACGCGTAATTCCGTACTGGCAGAGATCATTTCCGAAATCAAGGAGTCGATGGTCGTCAATATGGCTTACCATGCCAACGATCCGAGTGCGGGAATGGCATTGCATCAGGACCCCAGCAAATACAAGATGTTCACGGGTGATACCGGACTGTTCGTCACCCTTGCATTCTGGGACAGGAAATTCACAGACAATACGATATATCATAAACTTTTGAGTGACAAGTTGAGCACGGACCTCGGGTATGTTTATGAGAATGTGGTGGCCCAGATGTTGAAAGCCGCCGGACACGAGTTGTACTATTATACCTTCCCTACTGAAAGTGGGAAACATAACTACGAGGTGGATTTCCTGATTGCGGACGGTGACAAGGTGAGCCCTATCGAGGTCAAATCATCCGGTTATAAGGCTCATACCTCGCTGGATGCCTTTTGCATGAAATTCTCTTCCCGGATAAGGAACAAGTATCTGGTTTACACGAAAGACCTGCGCAAGGACGGGGACGCGCTGTATCTTCCCGTATATATGACTATGTTTCTATGATTATGAATGACTGTATGCTACTTAATATCGCACAACGGCTGCGTGAGGTGAACACGCTTCTCACCGCTTATACAACTCATGAACAAGGTGGGCTGTCTTTTGAACAGGCCTTGCTGCTCTCCCTGTTCTATCAGGATTTCAACGATACGAATATTCTTGTCAGGGAGGCGGCCTGTCTGGTAAGGGAGAACCCCGGGCAGCTTCTGGAATTTTCCTCCTCCCTCTTTTTTGAAACGGACAAATACCTCCCGCTTGACAGGACACCATTGCAGTCGGCGGACTTTGCAGCCCTTTTCGAGGAACACCTCAAACCTTTTGAACTCCGGTACAGGGAAGCGAGGACAGCCGCCACCGGACTATGGCGCAAGTATTCGGACATGAGCAACCGGCTGGATTTCCTGCCGATGGACTCGGAAGAATACAGGACGCTCGATGTGGAATGCGATGCGGCGAAGGCGGAATATGACAAAGCTCGCGCGCACGCGAACCTATTATATAAGGAGTGGCAGCAGGAACGTGACCGGTATTTCTGTGTTTGGTGCTTCAAACCGGTATTCCTCGACGTATTGGTGGAACGCCTGAAAGGAATCGCCGGGAGTATCATCTCCGACATCGGGCGCATGAAGGAGGGCAAGCCATGAATGCCCTGCTGCAAGAGACCGCCTCATGGACGGACACCGTTGACCTCGCCCTGTGCCTGTTCATCTACGAGGTGTGCAACGACTGCCAGTTCGACTTCCTGCCGGGCAGCGACTTCGTGAACTTCCTGAACCTGAAATCCACTTCACGTACTGTCACCGTGCGCCCGAAAGAGAACCTGCGCGTCTGCTACATGGTGTTCTCCGTCTCGCAGACCATCCGGCCACGGGAACGCGGAAAACTCTGGGCGGAAGAGTTCCTGAAACGCTGCGGCATATCCAAGTCGTACTACGACAAACACCGCAGCGACGTCTGCGGCAAAGGCGCCACGAAGGAGAACCGGGATTACCGCAAGGCCATCGACAAGGCCGTTGAAAACGCGAAGCGGTTGAACCGTACCCCATAGCCGCCCGCCGTTTCCCCATTCAGCATACCACATATAGACCATAGCCATGCGCTATACTGTTGAAGCCCAGCAGTATGGCGCATTTCTTTTTCTAAGCACTTTCCCCATTTGTCCCCCATTGTGCCCCTCCGGGTCAAACTTAACTTTGCATCGGAAACAGAAGAAAGGAAAAGGCTGACAAACAGCTTTTTCCGGTTTTCCGAGAGAACAAGGAACTATTCAAGGAACCATCAAAAAATGAACGGATATGGAAAATGAACGCAACCTGATGACCACCACGGAGGCAGCCCGGTATCTCGGGCTGAAACCCAGCTATCTCTACAAGATGATGATGCGCCGCGCGATCCCTTACTACAAGCCTAACGGCAAACTGTGCTTCTTCGCCAAAGAGGATCTCGACGCGTGGCTGAAACGGGTACGGGTGAAATCGCAGGAGGAGATCGACAGCGAGGCCGCACGCTATCTGGCGGGACGAGAGAGGAACAAATGATTTATCACCAATTAAGCAAAAAACGTACATGGACAATCTGACGAACAAGGAGCCGGGCATCAAGGATGGCACGGTTCAGGATTCCGCAAGCAAGGAACAGAAGAGAAAAGAGAGCAGGCCCGTAATCGGCGCGAAGGCCCAGACCATTCTGGAGTTTCTCCGCGCCTGTTCGCCCTACGAGGCCGATTCCATCCGGGTGATGGTCGGCTACGGCACGGGGCAGGGTGACATCGACACGATTGAGGCTACCGACATGCTGGCCGTCAACCGCTTTCTCAACCACGGGCTCACCCGGGAGAACGGGACAAACAGCGAGGCCGTGATGAGACACCGTCAGGAGCGCGTGCAAAGACTGATGGAAGCGGTCAAGGGATTTGTGGACATAGGCCAGCTCTGCCGTATCAGTGTCGCGCTGATGAAAATCTCGTCCGACTTCAAGGCGGTGGAGGAAGCACGGCAGCACCTGCAATCCCAACCCGCCACGAACGGAGGGAAGAACTGAAATCAAACAGGAACGGGATAGCGGATGAAACCGCAGGGGACAAGGAAAATTCCACTCTCGGCATTTTACCAAAACCGTTGCAAGCCATTCCGCCGTTCCGTTCCCTTATCTCTACTAAATGATACAGGAAAACATGAAGGACAAGGAAACATATCCTTTCAAAAAGCCGCAGGGGTTCCGGACAATCCGGTTCCACCTTACCGCAGAGGCCATCGGATGGCTCGACGGGACAACGAAAGATGACGATGACAATGCAATCGGCAATCACACGCTCTTTTATAACCTGTTGGCACGTATGCGTTTAGTCCCCGGCAGGGACAGTTCATTCCGCAGGCCGCAGGAGCTACAGCCCGGACAGGTGCAGTTCTCGGAAACCGGCCTTGCGGAAGAGTGGAACATGGGGAGGAAAAAAGTCCGCAACCTGCTCGCCACGATGGAGAGTCTGGGCATGATAACGGCAAGCAGCACCAAAGTCGCTTCCGTGGCCTCCATGACCTGCGTGGAGGGCTGGACCGACATGCAGGGCAGCTATGTGGGCAACCCTTGTCATACCGCCCAAACAGCATTTGAACGGCATTTGAATGGCACCTGAACGATACTTGAACGGCTCTTGAATGGTACCTATCCGGCAGAAGAGGCACGCCGCAGGAAAAGCAAAAACGTCTTTCAGTTTCGAGATATGCCGAGGTCTAACCTCCCTTTGGTCGGTCATTCCTCGGCGCTCTCGCGGCTCACTGGCAGTTCGCCGGTGGCGGCGCTCGCAAGCTCGCACCTTTTTACAACCCTTTTAAGACAATTATACAATGACAGAAGACAAGCAGAATATACAGCATACGACCTTTCCGCCCGAGGAAGAGAGGCGCACCGAGTATGTCGGTGCCAAGGTCACCCCAGGACAGAAACGGCATATCCGCTGCCTCGCCGACGAGTGCGGCATGACCGTCAGCAACTACATGCTGGCAAGGGCTTTCAACTACAGGCCGAAGGCGAGGCTGACGGCAAGGCAGGAAGCCGTCATGGAAACCCTTATCGGTTGCCGGAGCGACCTTTTGAACTACACCTCCGCCCTTCGTGGCATGGCCCCGGAAAAACGCAGGCAGATGTTCGGCAGCTACCCGTTCATGCTCGGGTGGCTCAAGGAACTGGGCAGGCTCGCCGAGCGCATCACGGGCGTGCTTGACAGGCTGCGGACGGACAACCGCCTGCCCGACGGGACAAGGAACGATGAAGACAAGGAGGAGGAACCATGATAGCAAAGGCGAAATCCATCTCCCATGGGATAAATGACATCAGCTATATCACGGGAGAGTCGAGGAACAAGAAACACCCCGAGCGCATCTTTCATGTCAAGGACAATTTGCTGCCGTCCGGTCTGGACGCCACGGGGATATGGGATTCCATGCGGCTGACGCTGGAGAAGTCCAAACGGGTCAAGAACTCCGTCATCCGCATCGAGGTCAGCCCCGCACCGGAACATACCAAAGACTTCACCGTCGCCGACTGGGAAAAGCTGTGGGACGACTTCATGGGCGAGTTCGACAGCATCGAGCTGTGCGACAGGAACGGCAGGACCTATTCCCCGAAGACCAACCTCACGGGCAGCAAGGGCACGGTGCGGCTCCATCTGGAATCCAAAAGCGGCGTTCCCCACCTTCACGGCGCGTTCTGCCGCATTGACGAACAGGGACACATCAACAATGACCATGACATCCACCTGCGCGCGCAGCGTGCCGCCGAACGTGTGGCCCTGAAACGGGGCTGGACCACCGCCGCAGAGGTGCGGGACACGAATATCGGGCAAGTGAGCCGGGACTGCATGGAAATCCTGCAATCCATGGAAAGCTGGTCATGGCCGGAATACGCCGCCCGGTTACGGGGCAAGGGCTACGAGCTCTGGGAACTGCAGGACGGCAAGAACATCCTGCGCGGCTATGTCTTGAAGAAAGGCAACGCCCGGTACAAGGCTTCCGAACTCGGCAGGGGGCGCAACCTCATGGCAAGCAGGCTCGAAAGCACGTGGAAGAAACTGCACGCGGCTCCCAAGATAAAGACCGTTCTGGCGCGACCCGCTGCAGGCACACCATCACCGACTGCAACCCGAACTACTCCGGTTAGAGCACAAGGAACGGTACCGCTTCCGCAATATACCGACTACCGCCCCGGCACTATTCCGTACCGTATCGGCGATGACAGGGAAAGCCGCAACTACTTCATACCCGATGAAGCCCTGAAAGTGTTCGACGACGAATTCGACTACCGAGAGACGGCCAACAGCCGCGAGCTTACCGACAGGGCGGTGGCACTCTTCGTGGGCATGATGTCGGCACAGGCTGCACCCTCCGGTGGAGGTGGCGGCGGTTCCAGCGACCTGCCTTGGGGAAGACGCGAAGACGAGGATGACCGGGAATGGGCCCGCCGTTGCGTCCGGGAAGCGGAAAAGATGATCGGCAGGAAACCCAAGACCGGACGAAAACGATAAGAGACATGGGAAAGGACAGATTCGATTTTTCAGAAATAGACGCGGCACTCCCGGCAGCCGAAAGGATGCAGGAGAAAGACCGCCTGACCGACGCGCTGGAAAACAATTATAAGGCCGTCGGCATTCTTAGTGGCAAGGTGGAAAAACTTGAAAGCAGACTCTCTGAAATTCTGCCCGGACTGGACGAAACGGTTTCTTCCCTGCGCGGAGCGAGTAAAATTACCATTGGTGAGGACGCTCGGCGGACGCTTGAGCAGGAGGGAGAGGCGGTTTGCCGGAAAATGGCCGAAAGTATCAACAGGGAGAGTGCCAGACTGCTCGAACGCCTATCAATGAGAGACCGCATGGTCATCTCCACCACTGCCTTTTGGTGCATGATAGAGATGATTATTTTTCTTTTGGCGGCTTTCGCCTGCACCTGCATGGCCAATGCCAAGTTCATACACAGCCTCATGCTGTGGAAAGTGATCGGTTATTCCGCCGGCTTCCTTGTGTTCTGTATCGCACTGACCATTTTTACATACCACAAGTTAAAACGCTGACTATGGTACATTATCAATTTAAACAATATAAGTATGACTACGACAGTAAAAGCAAAATTCCGCCCCTCGACAGTCGAAGACCGTCCGGGCACTATCGTCTATCTGGTAACTCACCGCCGTATCGCCAGACAGATCACTACCGGTTACAAAGTGTTCCCGTGCGAATGGGATGAAGAGCGTTCCGAACTTGTGCTTGTTTCCGATAGCAGCCGAACGGATATTATCAACAGGATAACCCAAAAGCTGCGTTCGGACATGGAACGGCTAAAAGCAATCATAAAGCGGTTCGACAACGGGCGCAGCAGCTATTCGTCGGATGACGTGGTGGCAGAGTTCCGGCGCACCGAGAGGGAGAATACCTTTTTCAATTTCATGGAGAATGTCATCGAACGATTATGGCAGTTGAATCATATCGGCACCGCCAAGAACTACCGTGCAGCATTGGGCAGTTTCAGGCAGTTCCGAAGCAACGTGGACATTTCCATTGCTTCCATAGATCACGTACTCATGGAGGACTATCAGGCATATATGACCTCTGCCGGTCTTACCCCCAATTCCATTTCCTTTTATATGCGTATTCTCCGGGCTGTCTATAACCGTGCCGTGGAGCAGGAACTGACCGAAGACCGAAGACCGTTCCGCACGGTGTTCACCGGCTTGGAGAAGACACGCAAACGGGCTATTTCAATCAGTGACATCAAACGGATCAGAGACCTTGACCTCTCGTTAAAACCCAATCTTGAATTTGCCCGTGACCTGTTCCTCTTTCTTTTCTTTTGCAGGGGAATGTCATTCATCGACGCGGCATTCTTGAAGAAGTCGGACATTCAGAACTGCGTGCTATCTTACCGCCGTCACAAGACCGGCCAGTCGCTGCACATAAAGGTTGTCAAGCAAATAGAAGAGATAATCAACCGCTATTCAAATAAAGACTCGCCATATCTACTTCCTGTCATAACCCGTCCCGGAGAGGACGAACGCAGACAGTACGAGACTGCGCTGCGCCGCGTGAACAAAGCCCTTAAAACCATAACGGGAATGATCAAGCTGCCCGTCACGCTTACGACGTATGTCAGCCGCCATGCTTGGGCAACTATTGCTAAATCAAAGAATATACCTGTCAATGTCATCTCGGACGCGCTCGGGCATGATTCCATAGCCACCACACAGATATATCTCGCCTCGATTGACGCATCTACCGTTGACCAAGCAAACGAACTGATTATTAAAGACTTGTAGGAATTTATTTGTCAAACAAAAACATCCGTCTCTTTGTAAGAAACGGATGTCCGACGCAAAGGTAAGCAAAAATCTTGAATTGTAATGAATTGGAATATATATTTTTTAAGGTTTGTTTTCAAGAGCCTGTTTTTCTGTTAATCAAAACAAGCGTTTCTGTTGCAATACTATCTGATAGTCAGTTGATTATGCAAAACATCCGTTTCTTACAAAGAAATGGATGTACAATAACATATATGTTTAATTAAACACCATCTAAGATGAAAAAAAACAAAAATGAGGAACTTCAGTCAAGGCGGGAGTTCTTTAAAAAAGCAGCTAAAGGTGCGCTCCCGATACTTGGAGCCATCATATTAGCAAGTAATCCCGTACTTGCAAAAGCCGGAGAAACGGCCATGGGATGTAAGTACGGTTGTAGTACAGGATGTTATACTGCTTGTAGTGGAAGTTGTAAAAGTGGATGCGACGGATCTTGCAAAAATGCTTGCTATGGATGTAAGTACACATGCGAAGGAACATGTAAAAACTCCTGTGCTGGAACTTGTAAACATTCAAGTAGTCGATAGTTATTGTGTTAACGAGGTTGTGCCAGTGTTTCTGACACAACCTCATAGTTATTAGATTTATTCGTGATATAATATGATTCAATATGCTGAAAATCCACAATAAACAAAAAGGAAAAAATACTTCCAATATAAGTGTTAAGATATTCATTTTCTTGTTTTTTATAGGTACGGCAAGTAATGTGATTGGACAAGAAAAATATGAAGTTATATCAACTTCAAGATTAAATGTGCGTAACAAGCCGACCACTAATTCATCAATAATCGGCACATTAAATCCACATGAACAAATTGATGTCTATTCAATAATAGACTCTTGGGCCAAAATTAGTTACAGAAGTCGAATGGCTTATGTTTCTTCTAAATACATAAGAAAAATAGAAATTAAAGAAAATATTCCTATTGTCACTGAATATCAGGAAGAAAGTAATCCTATTACAAGTGAACCAGAAGAAACAGAAACGCCGAAAACGATATACAATGAATCAACAAAGAATGATTATATAGGAATAGATTTTGTACCTTCCATTTATGGAGGATTTACTAATTTTGTGTCAAATAATGTATCTCCAAAGGGAAATATTGGGTTTGGTATTGACTTTGCTTTTCAATTTATCGCCAATCAACCTATCAGCTTTATTCCTAAAGACTATTATATGGAAGCTTCTTTAGGTTATTCTCTTAAAGGGAGCGGTGCTTTCCCATTACATTACATAACAATGAAATTATCTCCAATTGGGTACAGATATATGCTTTCTGATTTTATGCTTTGGGGTAAAATTGGCGCTTATACAGGTTATACATTCTCAACCATTGAGACACAATCTCATTCATTTGATACCAACATTGATATTGGTATATTATGTGAAATTGGTGTTGAGTACGAAAGAATTGGCGTCGGATTTTCATACGAACGAGGATTAACCAATGTATGTAATTCAAAATTAAAACTTAATAACCAATGTGTATTTCTCAATTTATCATATAGGTTATTCAATTTAAAATGATTCAAATTATGAAAAGTGAAATAATAACCCGAAGAGCCTTTTTCAAAAAGGCGGCAAAAAAAACACTTCCTATTTTGATAGGGGCATCCATGCTTTCTTCTTTTGTTTCATGTGATAAAGAAGACGATGAATTATTAGAAGCTTTAGACCGAGAAGAAGGTGGTAATAATAATGGCTGTTCTGGTTCCTCTTGCAGTTCCTCATGTAGTAGTGGATGCAGCAGTGGTTGTTATGGTGGTTGCAGTGGTAGTTCTACTTCTTCCACATGTTCAAATTGCTCCAATGGCTGTAGTGGAGGTTGTTCCGGGGGCTGTAGTAGCGGATGTACAGGTGGATGCAGTACAAGTTGTAGTGGGCAATGCAAAAATACTTCGAAATCTTCAACATGCTCTGGTTGTAGCAACAACTGTAGTTCTTCCTGTACAGGAGAATGCAAAACTACTTGTACCGCAACCTGTGCGGGCAGTTGTGACCGAGGAAATTGTTCAGGAAAATGTTCAGGAAGTTGTTCGAGTAGCTGTAGTGGAACATGTGTCACTTCATGTAATGACACCTGTTACAATACATGTAAAACTACTTGTGCCGGTACATGTAAAACATATTGTGGTGTAGGATCTTGTAAAGGTGTAGCATATTTTGGATAATAGTATGATTAAAGATGTTGGAGATTCATGGCAATCAGGTAAGGCAAAATCCATTACTTTCATAGTAACCAAAGATTGCCAACTTGCCTGCAAATATTGTTATCTTGTGGGTAAAAACGATAAAGAGCGTATGTCATGGGATATTGCTAAAGCAGCTGTTGACTATATCCTTGATCATGAAGAAGATTTCCGTGAAGAATCTGTTATATGGGACTTCATCGGAGGAGAGCCTTTTTTAGAAATAGATCTAATTGATAGAGTATGCGATTACATAAAAAAAGAATTATATCGTAGAAATCATCATTGGTTTAATTCATACAG
>OMGV01001035.1_pt1 | contig 12943 bp, 7 predicted proteins | sample 1646111 | NCBI WGS metagenome assembly OMGV01 (sample SAMN05578590, study PRJEB25193) | human gut metagenome | biome: Human Microbiome; feature: human-associated habitat; material: feces | host: Homo sapiens | place: USA:Birmingham | reverse complement strand
GACCACCGAGATCTACACTCTTTCCCTACACGACGCTCTTCCGATCTTCCTTCTCACCGCCTCGAGGTGCTCGAGCGCGGCATGATTGACGGGACCCAATCCTGCAATCTCGCTGATGAGCCTCAGCACCTTGGCGCGAAGGCTCTGAGCCTTCTGCGGACGCTCCGCCGCGCGACGCGCAAGATCCGTCCTGTCGGCCTTGAGCTCATCGAGCCTCTCCTCAAACTGAGTCCGAAGGCTTTCCTTCATCTGCTGCTCGACTCTCTTGACGCCGAGCGCCTCCGTCATGGGCATGACGTCCGCCTGCGCGGCCTGCCAGCGGCCCTGAGCCTCGGTGAGCGCAAGTCTGGCCGCGGCCGTCGCGTCGCGACGTGCGGCATGCGCACGCTCCGCCTCTTCAAGCACCTTGAGGGCAGCGGCCGACGCCGCGTCGCCGAGCACCTTCGCGCTCTCCTCAAGGAGCCTGGAGGCCTCGACAAGACGCGCCTCCTCTCGGGCGATGTCGCTTCGAAGAGCCGCCTCGCTCTGCGCATACAGACGGGCCGACTCCGAAAGCTGCCGCAGCTTCGCGCGTGCCAGCTCCGCCTTGTGCCTCACGGCCGCAAGCGCAGCCGTCTTCGTCTTGAAGCGCATGTCGGCTCGCGCAAGTTCGGACGTGAATCCTGCGGCAGCGCGCACGGCGCGTTCTGACGCCGCCTCCGCCTCGTCTGCCGCTACGCCCGCCTCTTCGGCAAGCGCTCTGGCCTCCTCGCCTTCGGCCTCAAGCTCCTCCCTACTGCGACGCAGATCGGCAAGACGGGTCTCGTGGGCCGCCACCGCCGCCTCCGCCGCCTTGATCCTGAGCCTCAGGTCGGCCACCCCCGCCTCAGCAGCACGGGCGCCCTGAGCCGAAGTGCGTGCGGTCCGTTCAGCGGCCTCGGCCGCCGCTCCGGCCGCATTCCTGTCGTCATCAAGCTTGCCCAGCCTGTCCTCAAGCTCATGAAGGCAGTCCCTGAGTGCGGAGATCTCCTGCTGGCGAGAGAGCACGGACTGTCCCGGATCGCTCGCCGTCCAGACGACAAGGCTTCGGCTCGTGAGCCGGTCGCCCTTCGGAGTCACCAGCGTGACGCCTTCGGGAAGCCTGGCTCTCAAAGCCAGCCCCTCCGAAAGGCTCTTCACGCAGTAGACGTTCGCCGCAACGTCCGCGAGAGCCGCCGTCGCGTCGGACGAACGGCACCTGACGTGCGAGGTGATAGGTTCCAGCCTGACGCCGTCGAGCTCGAGTGCAGGGCGGCCCTCCTGCGTCTCACCTCGTTCAACGAACGAGATGGCGGCGGGCGGCCGGCGGCTCTCGTAGCCCTGAGCCAAGCCGAGCCGGCTCAAGAAGCGTGCTCCCAGCCTCGATCCGACAACGGCCTCGACGGCCGTCACCCATTCGGGGTCGGCCGAAAGCGCCTCGGACAGGCGCGGAAGACCGTCAAGCCCTTCGGCGGCCTCGAATTCGGCAAGCCGCCCCTTTGCCTGAGCCCCCGCCTCGACGGCCTCAAGGGCGTCGAGCTTCGCGGCCGTTTCCTTTTCCTGAGCAAGAGCCGCAAAATAAGCCTCGTTGGCGGCGTCTCTTCTGCGTCTCGCCTCTGCTGCCGCCTCAGCCGCCTCCTCTTCAAGTGCGCGCGCCTCCTCTGCGGCGGCCTGAGCCTCCTCGAAGTCGAGCTTCATCGCCTCGAGCCCCTCCTTGTCAGGCGCTTCGAGCGTTCCCTCGGAAGCTGCAAGCCTCAGAAGACGCTGTCTGAGATCCTCGGCACGGCGCTCGGCCGCCTCAAGCCGCGCATGTGCAACACGTGCCTGAGCCTTCGCGTCGGACTCGGCTCTTCGAGCTTCGGCCGCGCGGGCATTGACGTCGTTCAGGGCGTCCTCGGCGGAGAGAACCTCCTCCTGTGCCGCGGCCTCCTCTTCGCCCGAGAGCGCAATCGTCTCCTCAAGCTCGTCAGTCTCGGATGCCTGGGCCTCTCTGGCGGAAACAGTCTCGGCAAGGCGCCTTTCCTTGGCCGCCTTTGCCTCTCGGGCTTCGGCTGCGGCTCTTTCCGCTCCGGCCCTGCGTTCGCGCTGCCGTCTTTCCTCGGCCTCGGCTTTGGTGAGCGCACGTTCGGCCTGCCTCAGTCCTGCAGCGGCCTCAAGCTCCTTCGCCTCAGCCTCGCGTGCCGCGGACTCGAGCGCGGGAAGCGACGCCGCTTCACGGGCGGCGTCGGCCTTTCTGGCCTCGATCTCGGCCTCGCCGCGCGCAATGTCGGCGGCAATCCCGTCGAGCGTTCTTTTCACGTCCTCATACTGGATCCAGTACCAGAGGGATTCGGCGGCGTTGCGCTCGTCCGTGAGCGCACGCCACTTCCCTGCGAGCTGCGCCTCGCCCTCAAGCCTTGCGGCCTCCTCTTCCTTGACGGCCTGCATGTCGCGCACGCGCTCGAGGTTGCCCCTCGTCTGACTGAGAAGCGACTCCGTCTCCCTGCGTCGCTCGCGGTAGAGCGAGACGCCCGCGGCCTCCTCTAGATAGACGCGCATCTCCTCGGGCTTGGCGCGGATGAAGTTCGAGATCATCCCCTGGGAGATGATGGCGTAGCTGCGAGGCCCGAGCCCCGTGCCGAGGAAGATCTCCTGCACGTCTCGGCGACGCACCTGCTGATGATTGATGTAGTAGGCGGACTGACCTTCGGCCGTCACGACTCGCTTGACGCTGATTTCGCCGAATTCCGACCACGCCCCCTTGAGGCGTCCGTCGTCGTTCGTGAGGATGAGCTCCACGCTCGCGCGCCCGAGAGCGTGGCGCGTGGTCGAGCCCGCGAAGATCAGCTCACGCATCGAGGACGAGCCGCGCAGTTCAGAGACGCGCGCCTCGCCGAGCACCCAGCGAACGGCGTCGATGATGTTCGACTTGCCGCAGCCGTTGGGTCCGACGATCCCGACAACGGGATGCTCGAGCTCGATGAGCGCCGGATCGGCAAAGCTCTTGAAGCCTGCGAGCTTGATCTGACGTAAGCGCAAGAAGGTCTCCTGAAAAGGTGCGGCCGGTTGATGGAAGGCCCGTTGCGCCGCAGACCGGCGGCGCAAACAGGCGTGTCTGCCTATTCTAAATGAGGGCCGCCCGCGGGACATCCCCCTGCACGGACGGTCGCCCCCGCCGACCTTATAATGTCGGGCATCGCCGCAGACGCGCCGTGTCCGATCCTTCGGACCTGCGCATCGCCTGCGCGCCCTCCGTTTTCCGCGTTCCCGCGGGCGTCGCATTCGCCGCGTCCGCACCTTTACTGGATACCGCCATGTACGAAATTGCTCCGCTGCTTGATGACCCCATTCACAATCTGAAGACCATCCGCGACGTCTTCCGTTGGGCGATCACGGAAATGGAAAACGCCGAAATCTCCTACGGCCACGGCTCTCCCGACAGCTGGGAGGAAGCCTCCTTCCTCATCTGCCGCGGCCTCAAGCTTCCGTTCGACCACTTCGACATGTTCCTTGACGCCGCGCTCACGCACAACGAGCTCTCCCGACTCGTGCACCTCATCGACCGCCGCGTCCACGAAAAGGTTCCGACCGCCTACCTGCTGCGCGAGGCCTGGCTCACCGAGCACCGCTTCTACATCGACGAGCGTGCGCTGATTCCGCGCTCCTACATTGCCGAGCTTCTTGAGGAGGACCTCGCCCCCTGGGTCGAGGATCCGTATGAAGTGGACAGCGTGCTCGACCTCTGCACGGGTTCGGGCTGCCTCGCGATTCTCGCCCAGGGCACCTTCCCGAACGCCGAAGTGACGGGCTCCGACCTCTCGCCCGACGCGCTCGAGGTCGCCAAAATCAACCGCCGCGACTACGGCATGGAGGAGACGCTCGAGCTCGTTCAGGGCGACCTCTTTGAAAACCTGCAGGGCCGCACGTTCGACATCATCATCTCCAACCCGCCCTACGTCACGCAGGCGAGCATGGACACGCTGCCCTCCGAATACCGTCACGAGCCCGCCATGGCGCTCGGCGCAGGCGACGACGGCATGGACGTCGTGCGCCGCATGCTTCCCGAAGCTGCCGCACATCTCAATGACGGCGGCATGATCATCGTCGAAGTGGGCGACGGCGCCGAAGCGGTCGAGGCGACCTTCCCCGGCCTCGAGATCATCTGGCTCGCCACCTCGGGCGGCGACGACCAGGTCTTCCTCGTCACGAAGGAAGCGCTCCTCAACTACTTCGAACAGTAATCCAGCGTCATGCTCCGACTTCTCAACCTTGCGCTCTCCCGCGGCACCCGCGTCCTCTACCGTCATGCGACGCTCACTGCGGCGCCGGGCGAGCGCATCGGCCTCGTCGGCCCCAACGGCTGCGGCAAGTCCACGCTCTTTGCGGCCATGCTCGGCGACCTCTCTCCCGAAGACGGCGACATCGAGACGCCGCCCCGCGACAGGATCGCCCACGTGGCGCAGTCCTTCGTCGCCGACAACGTCCCCGCCGTCGACTTCGTTCTCGGGGGGCACGCTCCCCTGATCGCCGCCCGCGCGGCACTCGCCGAAGCCGAAAAGGCAGGCGACGACATGCGTCTTGCTCAGGCCCACGCCAATCTTGCCGAGCTCAACGAAGGCGCGATCGTCGCACAGGCCCGTACCATCCTTGCGGGTCTCGGCTTCAGCCAGACCGACGTCGACCGCCCCGTCTACGACTTCTCGGGCGGCTGGCGAAACCGCATCGCGCTCGCACGCGCCCTGATGTGCCCCGCCGACCTGCTTCTCCTTGACGAGCCGACGAACCATCTCGACATCGACTCGCTCATCTGGCTCGAGAACTGGCTGCGCCGCGTCGAGGCGACCGTCGTCATCATCTCGCATGACCGCGAGTTTCTGGACCGTGCCGTCACGACGATCTGGTCCGTCGAGGACGACACCGTCTGCCGCTACGCAGGCAACTACTCCGCCTTCGAGTCCCAGCGCATCGAAAAGCTCAGGCTGCAGGATGCGGCCGCCAAGGCCTACGAGCGCGAGGCGTCCCATCTCTCGAGCTTCATCGAGCGCTTCCGCGCCAAGGCGACGAAGGCCCGTCAGGCCCAGTCCCGCATCAAGATGCTCGAAAAGCTCAAAGCCGTCGAGCCTGTGCGCGCCAAGCGCGAGTGGCGCTTCGAATTTCCGAAGCCCGTGCGCCTGCCCGAGCATCTCGTCGACACGGAGAACCTGCGCCTCGGCTATGACGAGCGCGTCGTGATCGACCGCGTCACGCTCTCGATTCGCTCGGGCGAGCGCATCGGCATCCTCGGTGTCAACGGCGCAGGCAAGTCCACGCTCGTCAAGGGCATCGTCGGAGACCTTGCTCCGATGGCGGGCGAACTTCGTCGCGGCCAGGGTCTCGAGATCGGCTATTTCGCTCAGCATCAGCTCGATCAGTTGCGTCCCGACGAAAGCCCGCTCGAGCACATGCGCCGCATGGCGCCCGACGTGCGCGAGCAGGACCTTCGCGACTACCTCGGCATCTACCGCTTCTCGGGCGACTTTGCGTCTGCCCCCGTCGGCCCGATGTCGGGCGGCGAGAAGGCCCGCCTTGCGCTCGCACTCCTCGCCTGGCGCAAGCCCAACCTTCTGGTGCTCGACGAACCGACGAACCACCTCGACATGGAGACGCGCGAGGCCCTGACCATGGCGCTCTCCACCTATGAGGGCGCAGTGCTGATCGTCTCGCATGACCGCCATCTTCTGCGTGCCACGACCGAGCGCCTCATCCTCGTGCACGACGGGGCCGTCCAGCCCTATGACGGCGACCTTGACGACTACGCCCAGCTCGTGCTTGAACACCGCCGCACCACGGTCGCAGCCGAAAAGGCGGCGAATCAGGCCGAAAGGCTTGAGTCCGGCGAGCGCGAGCCCTCCCAGAACCGCAAGGAGGCCCGCCGTGCCGAGGCTCAGGAGCGCCAGCGCATCGCCGCCCTGCGCAAGCCCCTGCAGAAGGAGCTTGCCAAGGTCGAAAAGGAACTCGCGCAGAAGAACGAGGAGCTCAGGAAGCTCTCCGATCGCCTTGCCGACGGCGACTTCTACACCTCGACTGATCCCGACGAAGTGGCCCGCGTGCTTCGCGAACACGGCGAGCTCAAGCCCGTCGTCGAGGAGCTCGAAATGCGCTGGCTCGAACTCTCCGAGGAAATCGAGGCCGTCTGCTGACGTCCTCCGAGCCGCACCTTTTCTGCAAGGCCGTCCCGCAAATGGGCGGCCTTTCTTCATTCGGCCCCAACCGACCGATGCGAAAGGCATGCGCATCGGCTCCCTCACGCGTCCCGCGCCCTCTTTTGCTGATATGATTCACGCAAATCGGAAAGCCCCGGCGGCCCTCAGGGGCCGTCACGACCAGGGGTCCTTCCTCCCGACAACGCCCTTTCCGCCCGTACGGAGTCCCACATGCGCAGATACAACATTGCAGCGACGCCCGGCACGCTGCACGCCTTCAAGTCCAAACGCGTCGTCGTCGACCTCAACAAGGCCGACCTCACGAGCGTCTCGGCCGTCGTGATGACGGCCGACGAGGCGCTCTCGGGCCAGCTCGAACGCGTCGAGGCGACGGCGTTCGGCATTCCCGTCATTCTGCTCAACAACGGCGCCAAGCTCCCGACCGAGCTCTTCGGCAAGGTCGTCTCCGTCATCAACTCCCAGCCCGACAACGTTGGCCTCTACGGTCGCCTGATCGACGCCGCCGCCCAGAAGTACGAGGATCAGATTCTTCCGCCCTTCTTCGGCAAGATGGAGTCCTACGTCCGCAACGGCAACGTGCACTTCGACTGTCCGGGTCACCAGGGCGGCGCCTTCTTCCGCCGTCATCCGGCAGGCCGTCAGTTCGCCGACTTCTTCGGCGAAAACGTCTTCCGCTCCGACCTCTGCAACGCCGACGTCGCGATGGGCGACCTGCTCATCCACGAAGGCGTGCCCCGTGCCGCCCAGATGGCGGCCGCCAAGATCTACAACGCCGACAAGACGTACTTCGTCCTCAACGGCACCTCCGCCTCCAACAAGGTCGTGCTCAATGCGCTTCTCACGCCGGGCGATCTGGTGCTCTTCGACCGCAACAACCACAAGTCGAACCATCACGGCGCGCTCATTCAGGCGGGCGCGACTCCCGTCTACCTCGAGACCGCCCGCAACAGCTACGGCTTCATCGGCGGCATCGACGACCACTGCTTCGACGAGAAGTACCTGCGCGAGCTCATCCGCGAGGTTGCGCCCGAGCGCGCCGATGAAAAGCGCCCGTTTCGCCTCGCCGTCATCCAGCTTGGCACCTACGACGGCACGATCTACAACGCCCGTCAGGTGGTCGACCGCATCGGCCGCCTGTGCGACTACATCCTCTTCGACTCCGCCTGGGTCGGCTACGAACAGTTCATCCCGATGATGAAGGACTGCTCGCCGCTCCTGCTCGACCTCGGTCCCGAGGATCCCGGCATCTTCGTGACGCAGTCCGTCCACAAGCAACAGGCCGGCTTCTCGCAGACCTCCCAGATCCACAAGAAGGACCTTCACATCAAGGGCCAGAAGCGTTACTGCACCCACAAGCGCCTCAACAACGCCTTCATGATGCACGCGTCCACCTCGCCCTTCTATCCGCTCTTCGCCGCGCTCGACGTCAACGCGAAGATGCACGAGGGTGAATCCGGCCGCCGCCTCTGGGCCGACTGCGTGCGCGTCGCGATCGATGCGCGCAAGGAAATGCTCGCCTGCTGCCACTACATCAAGCCCTTCATTCCGCCCACGGTCGACGGCAAGGCCTGGGACAGCTATCCGACGGAGCAGATCGCGACCGACATCCGGTTCTTCGCCTTCAATCCCAAGGACAAGTGGCACCACTTCGAAGGCTATGCACCGCAGCAGTACTTCGTCGACCCGTGCAAATTCCTGCTCACCACGCCGGGCATCAACGCCACGACGGGTGAGTACTCCGACTTCGGCATTCCCGCCTCCATTCTCGCGAGCTTCCTTCGCGAGAACGGCGTCGTCCCCGAAAAGAGCGACCTCAACTCGATCCTCTTCCTGATGACGCCCGCCGAGGACCATGCCAAGATGGCGCACCTCATCACGCAGATCGCCCGCTTCGAGAGCTTCGTCGACGATGACGCGCCGCTCTCCGAAGTGCTCCCCGAGCTCTACAACGCCCACAAGGAGCGCTACAAGGGCTACACGATCCGCGAGCTCTGCCAGGAGATGCATGACTTCTACAAGTCCGTCAACGTCAAGGACCTCCAGAAGGCGATGTTCCGCAAGGAGTACTTTCCCAGGCGTGTGCTCAACGCTCAGGAGGCCAACTACGAGTTCATCCGCGACAACGTCGAGCTCGTGCGCCTGAGCGAGGCCGAGGGGCGAGTGGGCGTCGAAGGCGCGCTTCCCTACCCGCCGGGCGTCCTCTGCCTGGTGCCGGGCGAAGTCTGGGGCGGCGCCGTGCTGCAGTACTTCCTCGCCCTTGAGGAGGGCATCAACCTCTTCCCGGGCTTTGCACCCGAGCTGCAGGGCGTCTACATCGAGGAGGACGAGGACGGCCGTCAGGTCGCCTGGGCCAACGTGCTCACGCACGAGCGCGAGACCGAACTCCTCGGCAAAGCCCTCTGACCTCGATTCCGTCGGGAAACGGCCCGGAAGCCGCAAGGCCTCCGGGCCGTTTTTGTCTCCGGTCCCGCAGGCTAAGCACATTCTCCTAGAGACGATTACCTATCAGGCGTTTTCAGTGAAGAAAACTTGAGGTATTACCTTTCACGGATGCACGGCATCCCGCAAAATGAATCCATCGGGCGGCCGCATACGCATTCGATTTCCCATACCAACAGGCCGCCCCCAAGGAGTTCATCATGCAAAAGCGCACCTTCATCAAGTCTCTCGCCGCCGTCACGGCGCTCAGCGCCATAGTTCTTCTCACGGGCTGCGACGAGGAAAAGGCGGTGGCTGAAAAGCCCTTCCGCGTGGGCGTGACCGCTGGTCCGCACGCCGCCATCGTCACCGAAGCCGCAAAGGTCGCGGCGAAGAACGGCCTCAAGGTCGAGGTGGTCGAGTTCACCGACTACGTGACGCCCGACACGGCCCTCAACGACGGCGCGCTTGACGCCGCGGTCTACCAGCACGAGCCCTTCCTTCTCAACTTCAACAAGCAGAAGGGCACGAAGCTCGCCAACGTAGGCAACGCCGTGGTGCAGCCGATGGGCTTCTACTCCAACAAGGTGAAGTCCGTTGCCGACATTCCCGAAGGGGCGGTCATCTCCGTGCCGAACGATCCGACGAACTGCGGACGCGGTCTTCTCCTCCTGCAGGCCGCGGGCCTCATCAAGCTTCCCGAAGGCATGGGCAGCGAGGCCTCTCTCGCCGACATCGTCGAGAACAAGCGCAACCTGAAGATCAGGGAGCTCGAGGCCGCCCAGCTGCCCCGTAGCCTCGATGATGCGCTCGTCGCCGTCATTCCGATGAACTACGTCATCAGCGCGGGCCTCTCCCCGCAGAAGCAGGGCTTCTACTTCGAGTCCCTCGAGGCGCCGTTCGCGCTCATCATCATCGCCGCGCATCAGGACCGCAGGAACGACAAGAGCGTTCAGGACTTCGTCAAGTACTACCGCTCGCCCGAAGTCAAGGCCTTCGTCGAAAAGACCTTCAACGGCACGATCAAGCCGAGCTGGTAATCACCGCCTTCTGCGCATGACCTCCCTCAGGGCCCGCACGGACTGCCTTCCGTCGGGCCCTAGGCGTTTTCCATGACCTCCTCTGTTGAACGGGCATGTGAACTGCTACCATAACGGCGCGCGCCCGCCACTCGCAGTAGCGGATGGACGGGACGCCGTCAGGATGGCGCCATGAATTTCACCTCACTTCTCCAAGGACGGCAGGCCTGACGCGGCCGGCCTGCGTCCTCCCGGGGCTTTCGCCCTCCGGACTCCCGTCGGCACGATCATTCCAACAACACATCCAACCGACAAGGGAGACCGAAAAAAATGCTCGGCATCCTCATTACCGTCGCAGTCATCGCCGTCGTGGCGTACTGCGTGCTCAAGAACTACTACCCGCCCATCGTCCTTCTTCTCGCAGGCCTGCTCATGCTCGTGTGCGCCTGGCTCATGGGCGTCGATCCCGTCGACGCGAAGAAGAGCACGAACTTCGTGGGCTTCGACTTCGTTCAGGCCTTCACGAACCAGATGAAGGGCCGCCTTCCCGGCCTCGGCCTCAACATCATGCTCATCGCGGGCTTCTCCTTCTACATGGACCGCATCGGCGCCTCCAAGGCGCTCGTGAAGCTCTGCGTCAAGCCGCTTTCCGCCGTCCGCTCCCCGTACGTGCTGCTCGCCATCACCTACGTGGTGGGCCAGTTCATGGCGCTCTTCATCAACTCCGCCGTGGGCCTCGGTCTTCTTCTGATGGCCAGCGTCTATCCGCTCCTCGTCGCGCTCGGCGTCTCCCGCGCCTCGGCCGCCGCCGTGATCGGCTCGACCTGCTGCCTTGACCTCGGTCCCTCGTCCTCGAACGCCATGCGTGCCGCCGACCTGATGTCGACCGACGTCGTCACCTACTTCGTCCAGAGCCAGATTCCCGTTGCCGTCTGCGTGATCGCCACGGTCGCCATCGGCCACTTCTTTGTCCAGCGCTGGTTCGACCAGCGCGACGCTGCCCGCGGCGTCGCCGACGGCGCTCCCGTCAAGGCCGACCAGAAGGACCTCGAGAAGGCCTTCGAAGGCGCGGGCCCCGTGCACTACGCGCTTCTGCCGATGCTCCCGCTCGTTCTCCTCATCGTCTTCTCGCCGATGGTCTACGACGGCATCAAGCTTTCCCTGCAGACCGGCATTCTGGTCTCCATCCTGATCGCCTTCTTCGTCGACCTGATCACGCACTTCGACTTCAAGGAATGCTGCAAGCGCACGAGCGCCGTCTTTGAAGGCATGGGCAAGGTCTTCACCTCCACCGTGGCCCTCATCTGCTGCGCCGAACTCTTCGCGCTCGGCATGAACAAGATGGGCGGCATCACCACGATGATTCAGGCCGCAGCTGCCATGGAAAGCGCCGGCGTCTGGGTGATGCTCTTCATCATGCTCGGCATCATGGTCGTCGCCACGATCGTGACGGGCTCTGGCAACGCCGCCTTCTTCGCCTTCTCGCCGTTGCTTCCCGAAGCCGCCGCCAGCGTGGGCATCAACACCGCCGTGCTCGTCGTGCCCGTCCAGCTCTCCGCCGGCATCGCCCGCACGATGTGCCCGATCGCAGGCGTGATCATCGCCGTCGCCGGCATTGCGGGCCTCACGCCCTTCGAAATCATCAGGCGCACGATTCCGGTCATGCTTCTCGCGCTGATCGTCAACGTCGCCGCCTCCGCCGTCTTCCTCTAACCACGGAATACGGCCTTCACCCAAGGAGAAACTGAAATGGCTATTCTCATCAAGAACGCACGCGTCTTCGCGCCCAAGGACCTCGGCGTGGTCGACGTGCTCATGGCCAATGAACGCATCCTCGCCGTCGGCAAGGACCTCGCCCCCAACCTCCCCGACCTGCAGACGGTCGAAGCCGGCGGCATGATCATGACCCCGGGCTTCTTCGACCAGCACATCCACGTCACGGGCGGCGGCGGTGAAGGTGGCTGGAAGAGCCGCTGCCCCGAGCTCGTCTTCTCCGAGCTCGTCAAGGCCGGCGTGACGACCTTCCTCGGCGTCTCGGGCACGGACAGCATGTCCCGCTCGATCGAGAACCTCCTCGCCAAGGTGCGTGGCCTCAAGCAGGAAGGCGCCTCGGGCTGGATGTGGACGAGCAATTACTCCTACCCCGTCACGACGATCACGGATTCCGTCAAGACCGAACTCTTCGCCATTCCCGAAGTGCTCGGCGTCAAGATCGCCCTGGGCGATCACCGCTGCTCCTTCCCGTCGATGGAGGAGGTCCGCTCGATCGTCGCCGACGTCCGCGTCGCGGGCATGCTCACGGGCAAGACTGGCTTCGTGCACGTTCATCTCGGCGACTACACGTCGTCCTTCGACATCTTTGACGGCATCGTCGCCTCCGGCCTGCCGATCAAGCACATCCGTCCGACGCACGTCGCCCGTCATCCCGCCGTCTTCGAACGCGCGATGGGTTTCGCGAAGCAGGGCGGCTGGATCGACATCACCACGGGCGGCGGCAACTACATGGGCTGCGCGGCCGACGCCTATGACATGGCCGTCGAAAACGGCGTGCCCGTCAACCGCATCACGATGAGCTCCGACGGCCACGGCTCCATGCCGCGCTTCAACGAGGCGGGCGAAATGGTCGGCCTCGGCGTCGGCTCCATCATGTGCAACATCGAGACCGTTCAGGAACTTGCGCGCCGCCACGACCTGACGACCGCACTGCTACCGATGACCCGCACCGTCGCCGAAGCGCTCACGCTCGAAGGTAAGGGCGTCATCGAGGTCGGCGCCGACGCCGACCTGCTCATCCTCAACGCCGAACACGAGATCACCGACGTCTTCATGGGCGGCGTCCAGTGCATGCGCGCCGGCGAAGTGATCGTCAAGGGCGCCTTTGAGGAATGAACATCGGGCATAATGTCCTGAGCAACAACCGCAACTGACCTCACTCAGGTCCGCCGCGAACATTCAAGCGGCGGGCCTTTTTCGCAAATGGACGCATCAACACGCGCAACTGCAGTCGGTCTTCTCGCACCCGTCCTCTGGGGCATGAGCGTCGGGATCTGCCGCGGCATCGCCGAGGACTTCGGGTGAGGCCCGGGCTTCACGGTGATGTACGCCGCGGCCTGTCTTCTGCTTCTTCTCATCTTCGGACGCCCGCATTTGCGGGCCTTCTCCCTCAAGTACCTGCTTCTGGGCGTGGGCGCCGCAAACGTCTGCGCCATCTGCTTCATCTTCTCGCTATCGATGGCCGAGGACGCCACGCAGACCATGCAGGTCGGCATGGTTAACTATCTGTGGCCCTGCCTGACGATCGTCTTCGCGGTAGATCGGAAGAGCGTC
>OMGV01001023.1_pt1 | contig 13125 bp, 9 predicted proteins | sample 1646111 | NCBI WGS metagenome assembly OMGV01 (sample SAMN05578590, study PRJEB25193) | human gut metagenome | biome: Human Microbiome; feature: human-associated habitat; material: feces | host: Homo sapiens | place: USA:Birmingham | reverse complement strand
ATCTACACTCTTTCCCTACACGACGCTCTTCCGATCTCCAGCAACATGGCAATACGTTCGCGTGCGGTGTATTTACCTTTTTTGTGCTGAGATTCGATTCTTTTTTCTCCACCACCTAAACGAGCTGTTTCGCGAAGGGCGATAAGCTCCTTTACTTTTTCAAGTTGGTTACTCATTGTACTATAGATTTGTTGTTAGAAATGAACTTATTTAATTGGCAATTGACGATTGAGAATTGACAATTGAATAGCATCAAATAATTGTCAATTCTCAATTGTCCATTGTTTCTTATTTTCCCGGCATGCAAAGTTCGGTCAGAACGCTGCATGTCGATTTCGGGTGAAGGAATGCAATGTTCAAGCCTTCTGCACCTCCACGAGGAGCTTTGTCGATCAGCTTGACACCTTTTGATTCGGCTTCGTCCAATGCTGCCTGTACGTCGGGAACAGCAAATGCAATGTGGTGGATACCTTCACCTTTCTTTTCGATAAATTTAGCGATTGTACTGTCTTCACTTGTCGGCTCCAGCAACTCGATCTTAGTCTGGCCTACTTTAAAGAATGCAGTTTTTACTTTCTGGTCTGCTACTTCTTCGATGTTGTAGCATTTTAGTCCTAAAACTTCTTCATAATACGGCAGGCAAGCTTCGATGCTCTTTACTGCGATACCCAAATGTTCGATATGTGTAAGTTCCATGTCAATAATAATTTAGTAATTTAATATTGCTTTTTGTTCTATGTTGGCAAAGGTACACTCTTTTTATTAATAGAGAAATAATTCGTTAATATTTATCAGCATGATCCGGATATGTTTAAAAAGCATATTTTTGAAATCATGTGGTTAAAAATCAACGATAAGTCGAATATTCAATTGTCTTCCGGTCAGGTAATTAGGGATTGCGTACTGGTGGTTGTCTATATTGGTAATCCAATAATAGGAACTAGTGTTCTTTATGTCGAACAAGTTGAAAATATCCAATCCGAGCCAAATGTTCTTGAGATTGCGGAAGAATCCGCGATCCATGATTGCATCCGTTCCCCCGGCAAGCTGGTAGGAGAAACCGAGGTCCACGCGTTTGTAGGTCGGAGTACGGAAATAGCCGTCCTCGTAGCCTGTACGTGGGGCTGTGACGGGAAGGCCGCCGGACAGTACGCCTTTCAGATTCAATTTGACACGTTTGTATCCGGGGAAATAATCCTGAAAAAAGAGCGAGACATTATAACCTTGGCTGTTAGGCATCGGTACATATTCGCTCCCTCGGATGCTTTGCTCCGCTTTCATTAGGGAGAAGCTGATCCAGGAGTCCGTACCCGGAACAAATTCGCCGAAGAATTTGACATCGAGCCCCATCGCATGGCCTTGTGCACAGTTCTCGCCGTAGTATCGGATTTTGACATTATCCACCGTATAGGGGTTCAGGTTATCCAATTTTTTATAATACATATCGGCACTGACTTTGAAATTTCTGCCGGATGCCCGGAATGTATAATCGCCTCCTGCAATGACATGGATGGAACGCTGTGATTTCAGGTTTTTGTTCAGTTGTATGATACTGTTGCCGTGTTCGTCCTGCACAGTTGTACGTAATTCCTTATAGAACGGAGACTGATAATACAGACCGGAAGCCAGCCGAAATGTCAGGTTCTGGTCGAAGTTCGGAATGAAACCTATTGAAGCACGCGGGCTGAATATAAATTCCCTGTTATAACTCCAATAGCTGCCGCGTACACCACCAACCAGCGTGAACAGTCCTTGTTTGGTACGAAACTTGAATACATCCTGCAAATAGCCGGAAATACGTGTGCTTTCCAGTTTGTTATCCGAGAACAGGTTTGCGATCACGTTGACATTCCCGCCCCCTTGCGGTAACGAGTATCCGGCGGAGTCGCGTTTTTCCCATTCGCTGATCTTGTCGTTGATTTTCTCCAACTGGACGGTAGCACCCCATTTCAACGTATTGTTTTTTATGCGAGCGACACCATAATGCCCGACATTCATGATATTGGAGTGCAGACGGTTGCGAGCGTGCTCGTTATAGCGTGCGATGGATAATTTCTGTATTTCTCCGCCTCCTTCTTCGGCTGCATCTCCCAGCCAGTAATCACCGGCAATATCATATCCTTCCTCTTCCTTACTGGTAAAGGCGGATGCTTGCAAGCCGAGTTCCGTATTGTCGTTCAGGTTATGCTTTAAAGTGAGTGCTCCGAATAACGTTTCGAACTTATCCCGTTCCTGGCCACTCATGAATACTTTAAATTTTTTGGCATTTGTTGCCGTTCCAAAAGAAGTCTCTCGGGTGTGGGGAATGAACTTATAATTGTTTATGGCTAAGTTTCCGAGAAAGTTGATCTCCCATTTGGGGGCAAGCTGGTATGTCATATAAGTCTGCAAATCAATGAAATTAGGATCATATTCGGCATCCGTATCGGTTGTTTTCAAAAGAGATCGTCCTGTTTTGTAACGGAAACCGGTCACCTGTGTGAACTTGCCGGAAGAACTGCCCACATAAGCATTGGCTCCCAGCAGGCTGGCGGAAGCCGAACCTTCGAATCCTTTCGGTTTTTTGTAGGTGATGTCCAGCACGGAACTCATCTTGTCCCCATAACGGGCTTCGAATCCTCCGGCGGAGAAATTGACGGCTTCCGTCATGTCCGGGTTGATAAAACTCAACCCTTCCTGTTGTCCGGAACGGATGAGCAGCGGACGGAACACTTCCAGTCCGTTCACATATACGATGTTTTCGTCATAGCTGCCGCCGCGTACGGAGTATTGCGAACTTAATTCGTTATTGGAAGTAACGCCAGCAAATGTAACGACCAGACTTTCAATGCTTCCTCCGGCAGGGTCGGGGAGTAGTTTGACGCGGTCGGCATTCAGGGTTTCAAGGGTGGTTGTCTGCTTTCGGATGGCGGTAGCTACGACTTCTCCCAGTTCGAGTGATGTATAGTTCATCTGCACGTTGAGACGCATATCTTTGGTTACCTGAGGTAGGATCCTTTCGGCCTTGTTGTAGCCCAGGCATGAATAGATAAGCGTCACCGAGTCACCGGTAGCGACCGAAAGCGAGTAGTGGCCTTTTTCATTACTCATCGTCCCGTTTAACGTGTTCTTGACCCGGATATTGACCAAGTCCAGCGGATTACCGTCCGCGTCGCGGATATAACCGCTGATTTTGGCACGTCCCTGCCCGAAAGCACTTATCGAAAATAATATAAATAGTAGTGTAGCTATTGCACGAATCTTCATATTCCATCTAATTATTAAATCTACAAACGCGGGAAACAACGATTTATTTTCAATGAAAGGCAATTTCTCACTATCTTTGTGCCTTATATAAATAATTAAGGAAAGAAGATGCCTTTAAACCTACAGAAGAACTTGCCAGCTGTTGAGCTGTTGAAGAAAGAGCACATCTTTGTGATGGACTCGTTGCGTGCGTCTGAGCAGGACATTCGTCCGCTACGTGTAGTTGTGCTGAACTTGATGCCACTGAAGATCACGACGGAGACGGACCTTGTTCGCCTCCTGAGCAATACCCCCTTGCAAGTGGAGCTCGACTTTATGAAGATAAAAGGCCATACTCCCAAGAACACGCCGATCGAGCATATGAAGGAATTCTATAAAGACTTTGACGAGATGCAGGATGATTTTTACGACGGCATGATTATCACAGGTGCTCCGGTAGAGCAGATGCCTTTCGAGGAAGTGAACTATTGGGAGGAAGTGACCGAGATATTCGATTGGGCGCGTACGCATGTGACTTCTACCTTATATATATGCTGGGCGGCGCAAGCCGGGTTGTACCATTTTTATGGTGTCCCCAAATATGATCTGCCAGCCAAGATGTTCGGCGTGTTCCGCCATACGTTGCGCGAGCCCTATGTGCCGATCTTCCGAGGCTTCGACGACGAGTTCTATGTGCCGCACAGCCGGCATACGGAGATACGCCGCGAGGATGTGATGAAAGTTCCCGATTTGACGCTCTTGTCCGAAAGCGAAGAGTCTGGTGTCTATATGGCGATGGCGCGCGGAGGACGCGAGTTTTTTATCACCGGGCATTCCGAATACTCGCCTTACACGCTGAATGACGAGTATATGCGCGACGTGAACAAGGGATTGCCAATTGCCGTTCCCCGTAACTATTACCGTAATAACAATCCGGCCCTCGGTCCGGTGGTCCGCTGGCGTGGTCATGCCAATCTTCTGTTCACCAACTGGCTGAACTATTATGTCTATCAGGAAACCCCGTTCCGTATCGAGGATATCAGCAAGTTGGGTGATTTGTAATCAAGAAATAAGAAATAATAGCATGCAAACAAAATCCCGTCCTATAGAACTTCTCTCTCCGGCTAAAGACCTCAATTGCGGGATTGAAGCGATTAATCACGGTGCCGATGCCGTCTATATCGGTGCACCCAAGTTCGGTGCGCGTGCTGCTGCCGGCAACTCTTTGGAAGATATACGCGAGCTTTGCGAGTATGCGCATCTGTATGGCGCCCGCATCTATGTTACGCTTAACACGATATTGAAAGAAGATGAGTTGGAAGAAGCCGAACGGATGATCTGGGATCTCTGGCGTGTCGGGACGGATGCCCTGATCATTCAGGATATGGGGATTACCCGGCTGAACCTGCCTCCTATTCCGCTTCACGCCAGCACGCAGACGGACAATCGTACACCGGAAAAGGTCCGTTTCCTCGAAGCCGCAGGCTTTACACAGGTGGTTCTGGCACGTGAATTGTCGCTGAACGAGATTCGCCGGATATCGGAAGCGACTACCGTTCCGCTGGAAGTATTCGTGCACGGCGCCCTCTGCGTCAGCTATAGCGGGCAATGTTATCTGAGCGCCGCTTTGAGTGGACGTAGTGCCAATCGCGGAGAATGCGCCCAATATTGCCGCCTGCCCTATACGATGGTCGATGCGACAGGGACGGAGATCGTCACCCATAAACACTTGCTTTCGCTCAAGGACATGAACCGCTCCGATCAGCTGGAAGCCCTGTTGGATGCAGGTGTTTCTTCCCTCAAGATCGAAGGGCGGTTGAAAGATGTCGGCTATGTCAAGAATATCACGGCTTATTATCGGAAGAAGTTAGATGCAGTCCTGTCCCGCCGTCCGGAATATCGTCGTGCTTCTGCTGGTCGAAGCACTTATACGTTCGAGCCGGTAGCTGAAAAGAGTTTTAACCGTGGGTTCACCCCGTTCCTTTTGGAGGGACGGACGGCGGATATTACCGCTTTCAATACGCCTAAATCGCTGGGTGAACCTGTCGGGACGGTCAAAGAGATCAAAGGCAATTCTTTTACTGTGGCTGGCTTGAAGCAGCTGAGCAACGGAGACGGGCTTGTTTTCTTCAATAGGAAAGGCGAATTGGAAGGTTTTCGTGTAAACCGGGTGGAGGCAAACCGGGTGTTTCCGCTGGATATGCCGCAGCTTACCCCCAAGACTCCGCTTTACCGCAATTTCGACCAGGCATTTGATAAACTGCTCGCCAAGCCTTCAGCCGAACGCAAGCTGTCCGTGGAGATCGAGTTCTTGGACAATCCCTTCGGTTTTACGCTTTGTATGGAGGATGAGACGGGAGCACGGATCATGCTGACCGAGCCGTTTGCGAAAGAGCTGGCGCGTCGTGAACAGCAGGATAATATACGGACACAGCTATCCAAGTTGGGGAATACGCCTTTCGAGGCATCGAAGGTGGTGGTCGGTTTGTCTGAAAACTGGTTCGTTCCCTCTTCTCTGCTTGCCGATATGCGCCGTAGAGGAGTGGAGAAGTTGCTGGAAGCACGCCGTGCCCGCTATCCTCGTGAGACAGTGAAACGTGTGCAGCCGTCCGTGTCGATACCTTTCCCCGAACGCCAACTTACTTATTTGGGGAATGTTGCCAACGGGAAAGCCCGTTCGTTCTACCAGGATCACGGGGTGGAACAGATTGACCCGGCATTTGAACTGTCTCCCCGGAAAGATGTTCCGTTGATGTTTACCAAACACTGCCTGCGCTACAGCATGGGGTGGTGTCCTACTTATCAAAAAGACAAGTCTCCCTACAAGGAACCGTATTATCTGCTTTATAAAGATACGCGCCTCCGGTTGCAGTTCGACTGCAAGCATTGTCAGATGTTGGTATTTGAAAGTTGAAAATTATGAGAACGCTATTGTCAGAACGGATAAGAATGACTGTCCGGTGAAAGAAGCCATGATCCGTTTGACAAAAGTATTCCAGCAATAAAGGAGCCGATAGGTATGTGATAACAGTTTCATGGGGATGAAAAAGAAGTTTCATCCCTATGAAAATAAAGTTTCCCTTGCATGAAAATAAAGTTTTCTTTAAGGGGAACGGGAAGGTAGTGCAAGGTTATATAGCCTTTCCTAATAACTCCATATATTTTGCCACCCCTTTCGTGTCTTCTGGAGCCGGACTCCAGGGAGCGAAATTTTCCGGAGCGAGCGGAGCGAACGGCCCTTCCTTGATTTCATATATGATAGAGCCGGATTCTAGAACTAACAGCCCGTGCCATGTTCCCGCCTTTATTTCGGCGCCGTAAACACCTTCTTTCGGATCGAGTATCTGTGTTTGGGTGATTTCCCCTTTGTTGTCAAAGAGGAATACAGCAATGCGACCGCGCAGCAGGAGGAATATTTCATCTTTTTTAGGGTTCAGATGGCGGTGTGGGCGGAGGTAGGTTCCCGGTTCCAGGGCATTGAGCAAACGGTTGACGGGATCGTCCAAATGCTCATGAAAGTTGTAGTTCATGCGTAGCCGAGGCGACTGTTTGGCACGCCCGGTCGTTTCATTCAATAAAGCTTCGTTTATGATCTTCATGCGAATAATTGATTACTGGAGGACGAATGTACAAAATAAATATTGGCTGGTATGCCATTTCTCCGTACATTTGCAGAAACCTGTAAATAAAACAGAATGAAACCTGCTCTAACTTATTACGCTCTGCTGGTCTTACTTCTGGCATCCTGCTTTTCCTGCAAAACAGATTCGGAGAAGAAAAAGTTTGTTATCGGCGTCTCGCAGTGTACGCTTGAAGGTTCTTGGCGTAAATCGATGTTGCTGGATATGAAGGTGCAGGCCTCCGAATATCCGGGCGTCTCCCTGTTAGTCGAGGATGCAGCGGACAGTAGTCTGTTGCAGGTGGAGCAGATACGCAGCCTGATAAAACGTAAGGTCGATCTATTGATTATCTCCGCCAATGAATCGGAACCTGTCACTCCTATTGCGATTGAGGCCTACCGTGCCGGCATTCCGACTATCCTGGTAGACCGGAAGATCAGTTCGGACGAATATACGACTTATATCGGTGGTAACAATTACGAGATCGGTCGCCAGGCCGGCTTTTTCGTGAACCGACAGGTGAAAGAGAAATATCCTACCGTATTGGAAGTATGGGGCTTGTCCGGTTCTTCTCCGGCGCAGGATCGCCATCGCGGTTTTATGGAGGTTTTGAACTCCCGCATCAAGGTGAAGGAAATATTCGGGAAATGGAAGCCGGAAACGGTGGAGAAGGAGATAGCGGAAATGGATTCGCTGGAGGAGGTGGATGTTGTGTTTGCCCATAATGATGTGATGGCAATGGCTGCCCGCAGGGCAATCGAAAGGATGCATCCCGGATTGGCGGACAGGATTAGCTTTGTGGGGATCGATGCCGTTTCGGGACGGGGATCGGGGCTGGAAGCCGTCATGCACGGAGAGTTGGCCGCTTCGGTCTTGTATCCGACGGGTGGGAGCCTTGCTATCCGTGTAGCCATGCAGATATTGAACGGAGAAGATGTGTCTCGGCAATATTTGCTATCTTCTGCCTTGATCGATAAGAACAATGCCGGAACGCTGTTTATCCAGTCCGAACAGGTGGTCGACTATCAGCACCAGATCGAGTTGCAACGGGAGAATTTGGAGAGTATGCTTTCCAAATACACGTTCCTCCAAAACTCCGTCGGCATTATCCTTTTGCTGATGGGGATGTTGCTTTTGTCCGCCTTGTACGTGGTCCATGTGAACCGGGCGGTGAAGCGGAAGAACCGCGAGCTGAAACGTACGAACTTGCAGGTGCAACAGCAAAAAGAAGAATTGGCTGAGGCAAACCGTTATATTGAGAAGTCGACGGCTCAGAAACTGCAATTCTTTACCAATATCACACACGAGATCAAGACGCCGTTGACGTTGATCCTCGGTCCGCTCGGCAAGCTGTCGAAAGAGGCTCCGGAAGGTTCTTCATTGGCAGACGATATCCGTATCATTCGGAAAAATGCGGAAAGGTTGAAGAGAGTCGTGGACCAGTTACTTGATTTTCGAAAGGTAGAGAGCAATAAGATGAATATGCGGGTCGGAGAGGTAGATTTAGTTGCTTTTGTGGCAGAAGTGAAATCTTATTTCGATACGATGGCTGCCACCAAACAGATACATTTCACGTTTGAGCATGACTGCCCTTCTGTTAATATATGGGTAGACAGAGATAAGATGGAGAAGATTCTGGCCAATCTTTTGTCCAATGCATTCAAGTTCACGCTGGACGGAGGTACGGTCACGATCCATCTGAAAGATAAAGGAGATCAGGTCGAGCTTTCTGTCGAAGATAATGGCAAAGGTATTCCGTCGGAAAATATTGCTTCCGTCTTTGACCGTTTCTTTACCGGTGACCAGAACTATGTGACGGGAACGGGGATCGGCCTGCACTTGACGCGTGAGTTCGTCCACATGCACAAAGGCACGATCCGGGTGGAGAGTGTTCCGCATAAGAGTACTGTCTTTACGGTCATCCTCTTGAAAGGTAAATCTCATTTTGACGAATCTTGTACATTCGATCTTTCCGTAACCGAGCTTTCCAGTGGTGTCGCCGACTTGAACACGGATGAATTGCAGGAGGTTTTGAACCGTACCTACAATTATACTGTTCTGGTCGTAGAAGATGATCTTGATATACAGAGTTACTTGCAGGCGGAATTAAAACAGAACTTCCGTGTGTTGGTTGCCGATAACGGCGTGAAGGCTTTGGAGGTACTGATGAACGAAGATATCTCGATGGTTATCAGCGATGTGATGATGCCGGAAATGAACGGTTTCGATCTTTGTCGTAAGATCAAGTCGGATATTGTCCTGAGCCATCTTCCGGTTATGCTGTTGACTGCTTTGTCCGACGACAAACAGCAGATGTACGGGGCTGCCAGTGGTGCGGACGCGTATATCCAGAAACCTTTTAACATAGAAGTCGTGAAACTGCGTATCATCAAGCTGCTGGAGGACCGTGTCCGGTTGCGTGAGGCTTATGCTCGCGATGCCTCTTCGCCTGCTGTTTCCGTGAAGGAGGAAAAAGCGGGAAGCATGGACGATCTTTTTATGAATCGTTTCTTGAAACTGATCGAAGAGTCCTATGCCGATCCGGATTTCAGTATTGAGAAAGGTAGTGAAAAATTGGGCTTGTCGCGTGTGCATCTTTACCGGAAGGTGAAGGAGCTTGCCGGAGTGACACCGACCGATTTCCTGCGTAACTATCGTTTGAAGAAAGCTGCTGCTCTACTCCGACGGAAAGCCGGGAATGTGAATGAGGTGGCTTATGCGACGGGCTTCGGTTCGCCTGCTTATTTCTCGAAATGTTTTAAAGCCGTTTACAATATTACTCCGACGGAGTATCTGGAAAAGGAATAATATTCTTCTCTTTGATAACGCTCGTTACATTTGTGTAACATTTGTGCATGTAACTCGAAAATAAGAGTATAATGTAACAAGTGTTATCAATCTTGTAGCATTAGTTATCGTCGCATCTGCTACCTGTCTCTATCTTTGCATCGTAGATAATAAATTATCCTTGTCAAATAAACTATAATGAAACAATGCAAAGCAACAATAAGAAACCGGTCGTAGTAGGCATAGGAGAACTCCTGTGGGACATGTTGCCAACAGGAAAGAAAGCAGGTGGTGCTCCTATCAATTTTGTCTACCACGCGTCGCGGTTGGGGGCGGAAGGATATGCTATCAGCGCCGTGGGAGACGATGGGCTGGGGCGCGAAATCCTCGAAGAACTGGATAATAATTCGATCCGGTATCTGATCGAGAAAGTCCCTTATCCGACCGGAACGGTACAGGTTACTCTGCAGGATGGTGTCCCTGACTATATTATTAATGAACGTGTAGCTTGGGATCATCTTTCTCCGACGTCAAATGCGATTGATTTGGCCGAACGGGCGGATGCCATTTGCTTCGGTACGTTAGGACAGCGTTCCGCACAGTCAAGAGAGACGATACAAGCGATTCTTTCTTTTGCCCCGGACGATGCTTATCGTTGTTTTGACATCAATTTGCGTCAGCATTATTATACGAAAGAGTTGATCGAAGAGTCGCTTTATCTAGCAAATATGTTGAAGGTGAATGACGGGGAGTTGGTCGTCCTGCGGGATATGTTTCATTTGGAAGGAACGGACAAGGAGGTGGCTCATTGGTTTATAGAACACTATAATCTCCGCTTGGTGGTTCTGACGGCCGGAGGAGCTTATAGTACGATATATACCGCTAATGAAGAATCGACTTTGCAAACCCCGGAAGTGCAGGTGGCGGATACGGTTGGAGCAGGTGATGCTTTCTCCGGAGCATTGGTCATTTCGTTGCTGAAAGGGGCTTCGCTAAGGGAAGCGCATGAATTTGCCGTCCGCACAGCTGCTTATGTCTGTACGAAAGAGGGGGCATGGCCGGCATACGAGGAATAGGTAACAAGGGAAATATATATACGATTTGATAGGTTTAGTTTTTAGGTTAGAAAGATTGTTTAGTAGTTAGGAAACCTTAACGTATAGTAGAGCAAAAAGAAAAAGATGGTTGATGTTTAGGTTTTTTTGTTTTGGTTGATTGAATGGCTCGGAACTTCCGGGCCATTTTTATTGTTGAATAGCTATAGAAACATAAATAGTGAATGATATGAACAAAGATTTTGCTAAGATTCCGGAGAATGCCGAATCGAAAGCTGTGGATAGGGAAAAGGAAGAATACCCCGTACAACAAGTAGCTGTTACTTATCCGATAGGTGAGAAAGAAGTGAAGGATGCTGTCAAAGAACTCAATCCCGATACGGATAGCCTTGGAAGCAGAGGATAAAGGGATTTTAAAATGGAGAATTGAAAATTACATCTGTAGCTAATTTTTAATTCTCCATTTTAAATTTTTAAATAGCTCCTTCTATTTTATATCTTAACTGATCCAACATCAGGGCGACTTCGGCTTCTTCTATACCGGCGATCAACAGGTCTGCTACATCTTGGCTGAACTGTTCTTGGAACTTAAGGATGTTGCCGTTTTCCATTTGCACCGCCTGCTGGTAAAAGGAGAGAGCGCCCTTGATATTCTGTAGTGCCCATTCGGTATGTCCGGCATTCAGCAGATCTTGTGCGTGGGGTTGGTTATCCAGTATCTTTTTGTAGTAATTCCGTGCTTGGTCGTATTTCCCTGTCAAGAAAGAACACCATGCGATAGGTCGCCATGCCTTATGGCTTTTGTTATCCAGGTAATCGACTTTGAAGAAGCATTTCAACGCTTCGTTATAATCCTTTAGTTCGAGATGGCAATGGCCAATGCTGATTTGAACTGATAAATTATCCGGATTTAAAGCTTCGTACCGGCGGTAATATTTCAAAGCCTCTTCCGGTTGTTTAAGTGAACGGTAGCAACCGGCGATTCGTCGGATTACCCATTTGCTTTCGGAATTCAACAAGTCTGCGTGTAGGTAGGCTTCCAGGGCGCCCTTCAAGTCTCCTTCCATTTGCTTGCAATAGCCGATTTTCTGGAAAAGAATGTCGCTATCTTGATCCGTTTTTGCCAATTGGTTGAATATGGTCAGTGCATCGCTAAAATAGTTTTTACGGAGATAATATTCAGCGATGTTTGTAAGACTTTCTTTATCAGAAATATAAGGGCGCAGGATGGCAAGATTGTGGAAGTCGAGCGGCATCGTGAAGATATCCGTAAAATCCAGATGGCCCGGATATAGTTTGAAGAAACGATACAGGTCTTGTATGTACTGTCCGATGATCGTATCCTGTTTTCCACGTTTGTTGATCAATTCTTCTTTATTCTGCTGGATCATTTCTGTGGCCTGGCTGTCGAATTGGTTCATCATCATCTTTCGGGCTTCTTTCGGCAATTGCATCATGCTGAAATAAAGCGAATATTTATCCGAATTACACATAAAAGCAGCGAATGTCATAGAGTCGAGCATCTGCTTTTCAGCTTCGTTGTCCGGAGTGAACTGATCATCGAAATAAGAATGCTCGATTGTGAATGGAAGCAGCCAGTTGCTTAATTCATGGAAAAACGGGAAATTTTTCAAATGAACAAAGGTCGAGTGCATGACGTCGGCCCCTTCCTGTTGAAGCTCCCCGAATTCTACCATTTTCTTTCCGAGGGTACTGTCAGAAAAGAAGCTTTCCCATTCTGGGTTCATTTCATTTCCTGTCAAATCTTCAGGGGTGAGTTCGTTGAGATTGATCTTTTTGCTGAGCTTTGGACTCAATTTTAACATCTCCGGGATGATCTCATCCTGTAGTTTGCGGGTGATCTTCTCTGTCTCGCGGGCTAAGATGAAGCGTAGGATGATTGTGCGGATCGTTTTGATGAACCCCGGAGTTTCGGCCAAAGCCGCTAGCCTGTCAGCTATCTGCGGATATAACTGCGTCCGTTTTCTATATGTGTATAAAGTGATCAGGATTGAAATTAATGCTCTGACTTTGACCTCTTCGTTCGGATGGCTGGCTGCGTCGAACAATAAAAGTATCTTTTCTCTGTCGAACGCCTCTTGCAATCCTAACATCAAGGCGGAAACAATCTGGCTACCGGTTGTAAAAGGTAGTGCATTGTCGTGTAGCATGCCGCGGATATCTTCAGCTTCCTCTCTTTTCAGAAAAGAAGATACCCATATCTTATTAAAGATGAGAATATTGAATGCGTCACTTTCTTTGTGCTTTCCGGCTTCATGTTCTAAGAGCAGTTGGTCATGCAGCTGTTTGTAAGTGAGAGAAGGCTGTATGTTCAGGCTTCTTCGGCGGCTGTAATAGGATAGGGGAGATTCCACAGCTACTGCTTTCTGCTTGACTGAATCGGCCAATTCATAAGTCGATGCCTGTAGATTGTTGTA
>OMGV01001020.1_pt1 | contig 13177 bp, 10 predicted proteins | sample 1646111 | NCBI WGS metagenome assembly OMGV01 (sample SAMN05578590, study PRJEB25193) | human gut metagenome | biome: Human Microbiome; feature: human-associated habitat; material: feces | host: Homo sapiens | place: USA:Birmingham | reverse complement strand
ACGAGATCGTTTCACGTGACTGGAGTTCAGACGTGTGCTCTTCCGATCTAGATGCCCATGACAAGGCTCATATCGTGCTCGATGAGCAGGACAGCGATGTTGAACTCGTCGCGGATGCGGCGGATGGTCTCGGTCAGCTCCGCAGTCTCGGAGGGGTTCATACCGGCGGCAGGCTCGTCCAGCAGCAGCAGCTTCGGACTGGTGGCCAGCGCACGCATGATCTCCAGACGGCGCTGTGCGCCGTAGGGCAGGCTGCCGGCCTGTGCATTGGCAAGGTCGGCCATGTGGAAGATGTCCAGCAGCTCCAGTGCACGCTCGGTGCACTTCTTCTCTTCCTTCCAGTAGTTGGGCAGGCGGAGGAGCGAGGAGGCCAGATTATACTTCATGGACTCGTGGAGGCCCACCTTCACATTGTCGATGACGGACAGCTCTTTGAACAGCCGGATGTTCTGGAAGGTGCGGGCCACGCCCATCCGGTTGACCTGATAGGTCTTCTTCCCGGCGGTGGGCATACCATCGATGAGGATGGAGCCGCGGGTCGGCTGATACACGTTGGTCAGCAGGTTGAACACCGTGGTCTTACCGGCACCGTTGGGGCCGATGAGGCCCGTGATCTCGTTGCGGCCGATCATCAGATTGAAGCCGTCCACGGCGGTCAGACCGCCGAAGTCGATGCCCAGCTCACGGACGTCGAGGATGGGCTTCTTGTCCTTGTCGCGGTCGGTCAGAAAGCCGCCGGAAGGGACGCTGTGTAACTTCGTCTGAAACTCACTCATGGTCTGCGCCCTCCTTGTCAGCATTCTTTTTGCGGAACAGTTCGCCGTTCATGGCCTTTTCCACAATGCGGCTCATCGAGAAGTCATAGCTGCCCAGCAGTCCGCCCGGACGGAAGATCATCATCAGGACGAGCACCAGCGAGTAGATGACCATGCGGTAGCTGTCGAAGCTGCGGGTAGCCTCGGGCAGGATGGTCAGGACGGTGGCGGAGAGGATGGAGCCAAGCATGGAGCCCATGCCGCCCAGAACCACCATGACCAGGATCTCGATGGACTTCATAAAGCCGAAGGTGGAGGGGTCGAGGACGCCCAGATAGCAGGCGTACAGGCCGCCGGCCAGACCGGCGAAGGCTGCAGAGAAGGCGAAGGCCATGACCTTATAATAGGTCGTCTGGATGCCGCAGCTCTCGGCTGCGATCTCGTTGTCGCGGATGGCGAGGACAGCCCGGCCATGGCGGCTCTTCATCATGGCGTGGATGGCGAAGCAGGTGATGACCACGCAGAGGAAGACGTTCCAGTAATTGGAGTATTTCGGGATGTTCTTGAGGCCCTTTGCGCCGTAGAACAGCTTGAAGCCCAGCACATCGTCGATGTTGTTCAGGGTGATGCGGATGATCTCGCCGAAGCCCAGCGTCAGGATGGCCAGATAGTCGCCGGTCAGGCGGAGGGCCGGGATGCCGATGAGGACGCCGAAGATGCCGGCCATCACAGCGCCCAGCGCCAGACCGATGACAAATGCCACGCCGGAGGGCAGCGGGCTGTACTTGGTGAAGAGGGCGCAGGTATAAGCACCCACAGCCATAAATCCGGCATGGCCCAGCGGCAGCTGACCCAGATAGCCGGTGGACACGTTCAGGGACACGGCGAGGATGATATTGATGCCCACGGTGAGCAGGACTTTGTTCTGATAGGTGGAGAGGACGTTCTGCGTCATGAAGGAGAGCAGAACGAACAGCAGCACCACCAGCACGGTGTTCATCAGATAGCGCACCGGCATCTTCAGGGTCTTGCGTTTCAGTTTGTTCATGTTACAGTCCCCCTTACACCTTTTCCTGCACCTTGCGGCCGAGGAAGCCCGTGGGCTTGACCAGCAGCACGATGATGAGGATGGCAAATGTGACGGCGTCCTTCCATGCAGACAGGCCGATGGCCGAGACGAAGCACTCGCACAGGCCGATGGCGATACCGCCGACCATAGCGCCCGGGATGGAGCCGATGCCGCCCAGAACGGCGGCGACGAAGGCTTTCAGGCCCAGCATGGAGCCCATCGTGGGGGTGGCCTGCGGGTAGGAGCAGCAGTACAGCACCGAGCCGATGCCGGCCAGCGCCGAGCCGACCGCGAAGGTGAAGGAGATGGTGCTGTTGACGTTGATGCCCATCAGGCGGGCAGCATCCATATCCTCCGAGACGGCGCGCATAGCCTTGCCGAGCTTGGTCTTCTGGACGAGGAAGGTCAGCGCCAGCATGGACAGCACCGTAACGACCAGCGTGATGATGGAGGTCAGGCCCAGAGGCACCTTGCCGACCGAGAAGGTCTTGGCATCAAAATAGGAGGGGATGACCTTTGCGCCGCTGCCCATGACCAGCTCTGCAGTGTACTCAAGGAAAAACGACACACCGATGGCCGTGATGAGCAGAGAGATGCGGGGTGCGCTGCGCAGCGGGGTGTAGGCCACCTTCTCGATGACCACGCCCAGCAGCGTACAGGTGATGATGGTGGCGCAGACGGCAGTTACCGGGCCAAGACCCAGCTGGTTCATGACGAACCATGACATATACGCACCCACCATGATGACATCGCCGTGGGCAAAGTTCAACAGCAGGATGATGCCGTACACCATGCTGTAGCCCAGTGCGATCAGTGCGTAGATGCTGCCCAGCGACAAGCCGTTGATGAGCTGGCTGAAAAACACTGTCATTGTCTGATACTTCCTTTCTGAGGTCGTGGACGGATATAACAAAAAGCGGAGGCTGCCGAGTAAACCTGTTCCGGCGGTCTCCGCAAATGGGTCATTTACTTTCTGGATCTCGCTCTTATGCCGCACACCGGTGCGCAGAACCAGAGCAGGATCAGAACATCTCCTTCAGGACCGGCTTGCCGTCCACATAGGTCAGGATAGCGGTCTGCTTGACGGGGTTGTTGTGCTCGTCGAAGGTGAAGGTGCCGGTGATGCCATTGATCGTACCGCCCTTGATGGCATCGATGACAGCCTGCTTGTAGTCGTCAGAGGCAGCCTCAAGACCGGCATCCTCTGCGGCCTGAATGCCGTAAACAATGGTCATTGCTGCATCGTAGCCCAGCGGAGAGAAGCCGTTGGGGTACTCCTCACCGTACTCTGCCTTGTAGGCATCCTCAAAATCGGTGTTGGAGCCCTTTGCATAGTTGGCGCAGAAGTAGGTGTCGGTCAGCTGGTCGTTGGAAGCGTAGCCCTCCAGACCATCCCAGCCGTCGCCGCCGAGGAAGGGGACCGTCAGGCCGATGCTCTCTGCCTGAGACAGGATCTGACCCACCTCCTGATAGTAGTTGGGGCAGAAGACCGTCTCGGGGGCTTTGCCGAGGATGGTGGTCAGCTGAGTCTTGTAATCGACGTCGCCGTCGGAGTAGCTCTCCTGATCGACGATGGTGCCTCCCTGTGCCTCGAACTCGTTGACGAAGTTCTCGGCCAGACCCTCGTTGTAGTCAGCGCCCTTCTTGAAGATGACGGCTGCCTTGGTGTAGCCCAGCTTCTGGTAAGCGTAGTCTGCCATCTTGATGCCCTGAAACGGGTCGGTGAAGGTAGCACGGAAGACGTTCTCATAGACGGTGTCGGTCTCGGCATCGTAGGTGACAGCCTCAGCGGTCGCAGAAGCAGTGACCATGGGCATATTGTAATCCTGACTCTCGGCCACGACAGCCAGAGTCGGGGTGGTGGTGACGTCGCCCACCAGAGCGGTGATGCCCTGATCGCACATCTTGGTAAAGCAGGTGACAGCCTGCGTAGCATCGCCCTGCTCGTCCATCGTGATGATCTCAAGCTGCTTGCCGTTGACGCCGCCCTTTTCGTTGACCTGCTTCAGGTACAGGGTAGCGCCGTTGACGACGGCCTGACCGTAGACAGAGACATCGCCGGTCAGAGGTCCGATGACGCCGACCTTGATGGTGTCGCCGGAAGCGGCAGTGGAACCGGCTGCGGAAGCAGCGGTGGAGGTGGAAGCAGCGGTGCTGGAAGAGCCGCTGCAGGCGGTCAGAACACCGGCAGCAGTCACAACACCGGCAGCAGCCAGAAAGCTACGACGAGAGATCATGTTTTTCATAAGTCTATATCCTCCTGATATTTGGAAGCATTCGTGTTTTTGGCGGCTTTCCTGCCCGGCCTGCTGCCGGTATCCGGAAAAGCCGCTAAGGAAGCAAAGTTCCCTTCCCTCAAAGCGGCTCTGCTATCTTGAGTCTTATTATAAGCACTCCGGTGCAAGTCTGCAATTCACAAATCGTCCATAGTTTCCGAGGGCTTTCCGGCAAAACTTGCTATTTTTCACAAAATCCCCGGTTGCTTTTTGGTTACTTTTTCAAATTGTTCACCTGAGAAAAACAGAACATGAAAGCAATTCACAAGTAACAAAAAGATGACACAACTTTCCTGCATTGAAGTTTGTTTTGGCTAACATCATCGTTTTCTCTTGCATCCCGGGCCGAATCATGGTAGGATAATGTCGGTTAGTTAGCGTATACTATCCAAATGAGAAGAGCGCATCCATCCCCTTGTCCACGGCCTTGCACATATCGTAGATGGTCAGCAGGGCCGTGGAAACGCCGGTCAGAGCCTCCATCTCCACGCCGGTGACACCGGCGGTCTTGACGGTGCAGAGGGCTTCCACAGCCCGCCGTTGAGGCAGGAGCCTGAAATCCACGCTCACCTTGGTCAGGGGCAGCGGATGACAGAGGGGGATCAGCTCGCTGGTGCGCTTGGTGGCCATGATGCCGGCGATGCGGGCGACGCCCAGCACATCGCCCTTCTTGACGGTGCCGCTCTCCACAGCGGCAAAGGCCTCCGCATTCATAGTGATGATGCCGTGGGCCACAGCCTCCCGGAAGGTGACGGCCTTTTCGCTCACGTCCACCATCACGGCGTTGCCGGAGGCATCGAAATGGGTCAGATTGGTTTCAGTTGTACTCATATTTTTACGCTATCCTTCGTACAACCTCTCAGTCGGGCTTACGCCCGCCAGCTCCCCTTGTAGGGGAGCCTCTGGCGAAGAGAGAAAGCTTTCCGGAATGCCAAGGCCTCTCCTCGATAGGAGAGGTGGCATCGCGTCAGCGATGACGGAGAGGTTTGATTTGTTTCAGCAATGCCCAAACCCGCAGTTGGGCCAGTGGCACTCGGCGCAGCCCAGACACAGGCCGCCCTCACCCAGACGGGCGATGTCCTCAGCGGTGATGGGGTCATCGGCCAGCAGGCGGGGCAGCAGCAGGTCAAAGATGGTGCGCTTGGCGTACATGACGCAGCCGGGCAGGCCGCAGACCGGCACGCTGCCCAGATAGCTCACGAGGAACATCGCCCCCGGCAGCACCGGTGCGCCGTAGGTGACGATGTCCGCGCCGGTGTTCCGGATGGCCAGCGGGGTGCGGTCGTCGGGGTCCACGCTCATGCCGCCGGTGGTGAAAATAAGCTCACAGCCTGCGTCCCTCGCTTCCAGAATGGCGGCAGTGATGCCCGCCGGGTCGTCGTCGCAGACCTTGTGGAAGGTCATCTCACAGCCGTACTCGGCCAGCTTGCCCACGAGGATGGGGGTGAACTTATCCTCGATGCGGCCCTTGAACACCTCGCTGCCGGTGGTGATGACGGCGAACTTCTTGGGCTGCATGGGCAGCACGTTCAGGATGGGCGTGCTGCCGGCTGCCGCCTGCATGGCGTCCATCTTTTCCTGCTCGATGACCAGAGGGATGATGCGGGTGCCGGCCAGCTTCTGGCCCTTTTTCACGGGCAGGTCGCCGTGGATGGTGGCGATCATCATTTGGGGCGTGCGGTTGACGGCCAGCAGGGCGTCGCGGTCGATCTTGAGAAGGCCGTCGCAGTCGGCGATGAGCTCGATCTTGCCCTCCTTCGGCTCAGTGCCGTGGATGTTTTTGCCCGCAGCAGCTTTATACAGCAGGGCGGCGGCCTCGTCCTCGTGGAGGATGCCGGGCTTCTTCTCCCAGACGTAGAGATTCTCTTTGCCGATGGAGAGCAGCACGGGGATGTCCTCGGGCTGGATGACATGGCCCTTGCGGAAACGGGCACCCTTGAACTCGCCGGGAATGATCTGGGTAATATCGTGGCAGAGCACCTGCCCTGCCGCGTCTTCGGTGCGGATGAGTTTCATTGTGGTTTTCCTCCTTACAGCGTCGGCATCTGGGCCACGAGCCAGTCGGCCAGCGCCTGCGTTTCTTCGAGGCCGAAATCGGCATCCGGGATGTCGCCCACGACAGCCAGCGGCTGGAAGGACACCGGCGTGTCCGAGATCTCCCGGCGCACGACCTCGATCTTCGGCCAGCCGCTGTCCTTGAAGCCCTCCAAGAGGACGAGGTCGTAGCCGTGGCGCTCGAACAGGGCCAGAAGGTCCTGTTCCGTCAGGCGAAAGGCCTCGGTCAGCAGGTAGCGCTGGCCGGAGTAGACGGCCACACCCTCGGCCCCGGCCTCCCGCAGACGGTAGCTGTCGGTGCCGGGCACATCGGGGATGAAATCGTGGCCGTCGTGCTTGATGACGCCCACTTTCAGCCCCCGGCTGCGCAGGGCAGGCAGGAGCTTTTCGAGAAGAGTCGTCTTGCCGCTGTTATGCAGGCCGCTGACGGCCAGCACCGCCGGGCGCTTCAGCTCCAGCTGCTCGGCAAGGATCTGTTTCGGTTCACTGTACAAAGAAAAGCACCTCCACTTCTTCGCCCGGGGCCACCGGGCCGCTGCCCGCAGGCAGCTCCACCAGACAGTTGCAGCCCATCATGGCCGACAGGCTGCCGGACGAATGGGCCTCGGCACTGCCCTCGCCGGGGATGGTCACGCTGCCGCCCATGGCCTTGGCCCGCAGGTAGCGGGCGACCTTGCTGGGCTTGGAAAAGCCGGTGGTCAGGGTGCCGGTGGTGCGAGGGAGGAGACAGCCCTCCTCGCAGCGTCCCGCCGCCCGCAGCAGGGCCGGGATGGCGTATTGTTCCAGCGTCGCAGCGGCGGCGAAGGGGTTGCCGGACAGGCAGAACACCAGCTTGCCGCCGACCGTTCCGGCCAGCATGGGGCTGCCGGGCTTCTGAGCCACGCCTGCGAAGAGGAGGTCTGCATCCAGCGCTTCCAGCACAGCGGGCAGATAGTCCTTCTGCCCCACCGAGACGCCGCCGCTGGTGATGACGGCGTCACATTCTGCCAGCAGCTCCTTCATCTGGCCTGCGATCTCCTCCGGGTCGTCCGAGCAGTGCCGCCGCCGGACGCCGAAGCCCAGCTGCCGCAGCCGGGCGGCGTTCTGGATGCCGTTGGCGTCGTAAATTTTGCCGGGCGTCCAAGCTTCGCCCGGGGCCAGAAGCTCGCTGCCGGTGGCCAGAACGCCCACGGTGAGCGCTTTGCAGACCGGCACAGCGGCATAGCCCTGCCCGGCCAGCACCCCGAGGTGGGCCGGGGTGAGGACGGTGCCCGCCCCGGCGATGACAGCCCCGGCGGCGATGTCCCCGCCCCGGAACACCACGTTCTCCTCCGGCTTCAGGGCGGCATAGAGCCGGACGGCGTCCTCGCCGCCGTCGGTCAGCTCCTGCATCAGGACGCAGTCCGCCCCCTCGGGCAGGGGCGCGCCGGTCATGATGCGGGCTGCACAGCCTGCGGGCAGGGGAGAGGCGGGGGCATCTCCGGCGTAGAGCTTCATGACCACCGGCAGGGTGACGGGAGCTTCGCGGCTGGCCCCGGCGGTGTCGGCGCTGTGCAGGGCGTAGCCGTCGAGGGGGCTGCGGTCAAAAGGCGGCTGGTCCATCCGGGCCGACAGGGTCTCGGCGGCGATGCGGCCGACCGCATCGTCCAGCGGCAGGGTCTCCGCCGCCGGTCTTGGCAGGGCCGCAGCTGCATCCAGCACGCGGCGCAGCGCCTCAGAGGGCGCGCAGAAAGGCTGTTTCATAAAAAAATCCTCCAAATGCCCGGCCACACCCGGCCTGCTATGGCTCAGGCGGGCAGCGGCGGGGTGTTCTCTTTATCAAAAAGGCAGGTAAAAAAGAAGCGGAGACGTCTTGACCGAAAATCAAAACGCCTCCGCAGAAGCTCCGCACGTTCCGGACGAAAGACAGCTTGCAGGCTGTCTTTGCCGATGGCACTCCCCGGCTGTGCCTGTCCTTGCAGTGACAGTGCGGCCCGAAAAGCCCCGGTGTGGATGGGAGGAGTTCTTTTTTTCAAATTGCAGCGTTTCTTCTGCGGGAAGGCGGCGGGGTTTCCCCCGCCACCCTTGAATGCCGGCTGATACAGCCCTTAGCATTGCGGCGCGGTGTCAGAAGCTGTTTTCGTAAGCAGTGTGCGCTGCTTATGGAAACGGCTTCGATTGCCGGACGGTTTAGACACCTTTGCTCAAAGAAGCTCTTATCCTGTTCAGTTGTGATGGACGGCTCAGTCCGTCCACTCGTCCACGTCGCTGATGGCTTTCGCATAGCGGCGGGTGAGGTGCTTGGTGGAGAAGAGGAACCGCTCATTCTGGTTGTTGGTCAGCTCCTCGATGTCGGCGTACTCCGGCCTGCCCTGCATGGCCTGCCATGTCTGCTCGATGGCCTCCTGCGTCAGGTCGTAGGGCGAGCGGCGGAAGTAGCGCAGCGGGGTGGCGCTGGGGTAGACGCGGGCGTTGAACCGCACCATCTCGGCCACCATGACGCAGAGATCCCTGTCCTCGATGAGCTGGGCAATCATCGCGTAGTTGTCGCTCATGTTGGCGCTGGAATAGTAGTAGGTGTCCTTCGCGCCGGTGCGGGAGACGATGTCTGCGCACTGGGGGTCAGCAGGCATCTGGGCCAGCAGCTCGTCGGCGTTCTCCACCTCGCTGACCAGCAGCGCGTGGGGCGTGACCAGAGCCGCCGCCGAGCGGGACCGGATGTAGCCCGCCAGCTCCTGCGCCGGGGTCAGCTCAAGCAGCTCCGGTGCGGTGACGGTGGGCTGGTCGGCGTAGGGGTCGCCCTCCGCCTCCGGCGCAGCGGCCAGAAAATCCAGCAGCTGCGGCTTTTCGGCATCGTCCGGGGTGCTCGTCTGGGCGGGCGCGGGCTGTGCCCCGGCCTGCTTTGCGGCCAGCGCGTCCGTCTCCCGCTCCACTGCGGCGATGACGTCCTCACCGGTCTTGGCGGCGCTGCCGTCGAAGATACTTCCGGTCTCCTTCAGGCGGCGGGCCGTCTCGCTGGCCGCGTCGATGTCAAAGACCTCGGCCTTCGGCTTCTTCTTGGCGGCCATTTCCGCCTTCTGCAGGTCGAGGATGACCTGCTCCGGGTCAGCGGCGGCGTCCACTGTGGTGGTGTAACCGGGTTTGCGTCTGCCAAACAGCATGATAGTTCCTCTCGTTTTTTAGAATAGATTACTGGGCTGCGGTTTCGGTCTGGCTGTAGATGCCGCGTGCTTCCAGATCGTCGGCCATGTCGCCGAGGTCGAACTTCTCCAGCGTCTCGCGGGTGGGCACGCCGGTGGTCTTGTCCCAGCCGAAGATGTCGTAGAACATATCCTTGGCTTTCTCCATGTCGGCGCGGTCCAGCTTGGTGGTGCCTTCCTCGAATGCCTTGAAGTCGGGTTCCTTGTCGAAGACCCAGTCGCAGATGGCGTCGTGCTCCTGACGGAGGTTTGCGCTGCCGCAGTTCTTCTGGAAGCTGATGGCGGTCATGGCGCGCAGCATCTGGGTGATGCGCTCGCCTGCTTCCTGCAGACCGGCCTGGGTGTAGGTCTCGCCGGTGACGGCGGTCATGAAATCTGCCTGCAGGTCCAGATCGCCGTGGTAGGCCCGCTCCTTGGAGGGAGACTGGGTCATGGGCCACATCCAGTTGCAGAGGGTAGCAGAGTCGTGGAAGTTCTTATCGTTGACGCAGTAGGCGGCCAGCTTTGCCTTGTTTTCGTTGATGGGCGTGTAGGCCTTGGCCTTGTCGTAGCAGCCCTCGCCGAAGAAGTCCTCCATGACCTTTTTGGTCACCTCGTAGGGTGCGCCGGAGCCGGTCTCGCAGACAATCTCGTGGATCATGCAGTCACGGTTGTAGACGAGGTTGTACAGCATACCTACCTGCCATGCCTCAGCAGGGCCGTGGTGGTTGGGGAAGCCGTTGTACATCAGGTTGGAGTTGGTGGCACCGTCGGTGCGGTCCAGCCAGCTCTTGGGCAGGCCGAACTTTTCCATCATGGCCAGCGTACCCTTTGCGATGACGGACAGGTCGCCCTCGCCGTAAGCCATGCGGCGGATCAGCTCCACCTCCCAGCGGGGATCGCCGGCCTTCTCCCAAGCCCAGGGCAGGGAGTCGTACTCGGCCTCGCTGATGTACTTGGTGGCCTCCTCGCGGGGCATCCGCAGGATCCACAGCAGGTCACGGTTCAGGTTGCCGTAGTTGTCCCACAGGCCCATGTCATCGACGGCGTGGGACCATGCCAGATTGATGACCATGGTGCCGTCGCCCTCGTACTTGAAGTCGTGGACGCCGTCCGGGTAGACGCGGGTGCCATACAGCACGGGCATACAGGTGTTGGAGTTGTGGGTGGGCAGGTCGTAATCGGCCAGCGGGTCCACATCATACTCGGTGTAGCAGCGGATGGGGCAGGAGGAGCAGCCGCCGTTCTTGACGGTGTACTCCGCAGCCGGTGCGCCGAAGTCGAAGTAGCCCTTGAAGCAGCGCAGCGCGATCTTGTTGATGTCGTTGTAGGGCTGCTCGCCGGTATCCACGGGGCCGCCGGGAGCCTTTTTCCACATACGGCCCGGTGCGCCGGACCAGCGGTTCTTGCCGGAGGTGGCGCTGTACTCGGCCCAGCTCTGGGGCTGCGCGGGGACGTTGTGGTTGTTGTTGCCGCCGATGAGGTTGCCCATCATGTAGTTGGACAGCTCCAGCACCTTCTTGGGGTCGGCCACCTTGACGCTGCCGGTGCCGCGGATGGCCAGGCCCTTCAGCTTCTTGTTGCCCATGGCAGCGCCCAGACCGGCGCCGCCGGAGTTGCCAAAGCTGGTGTTCAGGGTGGAGTAGTCCACCAGATTCTCACCGGCAGGGCCGATGGAAGCGGTCTCGAACTCACGGCCGTTCTGCTCCACCATCCACTTGTTGGACGCGAACGTACCCTTGCCCCAGATGTCAGAAGCGTCCTCGAGGGAGACCTCGTCGTCCTCGATTCGCAGGTAGACGGGCTTCGGGGAAATGCCGGTGATGACGATGCCGTCCCAGCCCGCATACTTCAGCATGGGGCCGATGTGGCCGCCCATGTGGGCGTCGATGATGGAGCTGCCCTTGGACCAGGTGGAGCGGAAGGTGACGTTCATGCGGCCGGAGCAGGGCACGCCGGCACCGGTCAGGGGGCCGACGCCGAAGATGACCAGTGCTTTCTCGTCATAGGGGTCGAGGTCCATGGGAGCTTCGTCGTACATGATGCGGTAGGCCATGCCCATGCCGCCGATATATTTATGGTATTTTGCGTCGTCCTCGGTGGTGATCGCACCGGTGGTCAGGTCAACGCGCAGGATCTTGCCTGCCCAGCCATAACTTTCAGCCATTGTTGTTCCTCCTCCTTACAGGTCCATGTAGGCAGCCTGTGCTGCGCTGGTGACGGCATCCCAGTCCACGATGGACAGAGCGCCGGACGGGCAGCCTGCCACGCAGGCACCGCAGGCGATGCACTTGGACGACTTGCCGGTCTCGGGGTTGACGGTGGGCATATGCCAAGGGCAGGCGTCGTGGCAGGCACCGCAGCCGATGCACTTGTCGGTGTCCACCACGCGGATGCCCTGTGCATTGGTCGTAATGGCCTTTTGGGGGCAGGCGTTGCCGCAGGCGGGGTCCTCGCACTGGCGGCAGGTATCCGGGAAGTAGACAAAGCAGTTGTCGTTGCCGGACAGCAGGCCGTTGCCGGCGCCGTCCAGATTCAGGCGGCGCTGGATCTTGACGCGGCTGATGTAAGAGGAGCACACGCCGTCGTTGGTCAGGGTGCAGTTGATCTCGCAGCGCTGGCAGCCGGTGCACAGGTCGGCGTTGACCACCAGCAGACCCTGCGGCAGCGCCCAAGTGGCCACTGCGCCGCTGTCTACCTGCTTCTGCGAGCAGCCGAAGAGGGACAGCATGGATGCGGAGAGGGTAAGCCCTGCAAGGCTCTTGCCCGAGATCTTCATGAACTGGCGGCGGGTCATATCAGCCGCCAGAAAATCAGTTTTTGCCATAGGTTCCATTCCTCCGTTGAGGTCACTCTGCGCGGAGCACCTCAGTTACATAGAAATACGAATCGTTGACCACGGTGGTCACTGCCGCCGAGGTGATGGTCGCACCGGAAAGGGCGTCCACCTCGGTGAGGTCTGCGCTGACAGCGCCGCTGTCGGACGGCCCGGCGGTCAGCCCGGCCTCGGCAAGACGGTAGGCCGACTGCTTTTCAGCCGACCAGTCCGCGTAGGGCAGAGCCTGCGTCTCGCCGTCCTGTGCGCTCTTGCTCAGGCCCGCAGCGTACAGCTTCCGGCGTGCCACGGCCTCGGCGCTGGAATCCAGCGGGGGCGGCAGCTCGTCGTCCAGAGGCTGTCCGTTCAGGGCCGAGAGGGTCAGCCCCGCCGCGTACATCCTGCGGGTGGCCTCCGCCTCGGGAGAGGTGTCGGACACGTTCCACTGTGCGGGGTCGAAATCCTGTGCCGCAGCGGACGCATCGGATGCTGCATAGGCTGCGCCGGTGGCCGGGTCGGTCACGGTGTAGCTCTTGCCTGCCAGCGTAAAGGGAGCCGCGCCCTGGTACTGGGACGTGAACTCCGGAGCGACACACTGGCCGCCGAGGCTGTCCGTCTCTGCCTGCGAGAGGATCTCGACAGCGGAAACATTGCCCTCGGCGTCAAGGGTCACGGCAGCCTGCACATCGCTCTGGAAGCCCTTCTGCACGCCCTCCACGCGATAGCTGCCGTCGTCGAGCTGGTACACTGCGCTGATGCCGTAGGTGGCTGCATCCGCCTCCGACACCGGCAGCAGGGTGCCTGCGACCGTGGTGCGTGCGTTCTGCATTGCGATGAGGCCGACCGCCATGGCAATCGTCGCAGCGCCCATGGCCGCGTAGCCCGGCAGCCGTCTGCGCCACAGCGGGACGGGCGCAAACGGGTTGGTTGCCTGCTTCATGTTATCACCTGCCTGTTTTTTGGTTGTGTGGGAAAAGTTTCCCAGACACGAAAATGACCGCTCAGCCTGCTGCAACAAGCGGAGCGGTCTCTTCGTTAATATATTATCACATGGACGAGAAGTAAGTCAA
>OMGV01001003.1_pt1 | contig 13393 bp, 10 predicted proteins | sample 1646111 | NCBI WGS metagenome assembly OMGV01 (sample SAMN05578590, study PRJEB25193) | human gut metagenome | biome: Human Microbiome; feature: human-associated habitat; material: feces | host: Homo sapiens | place: USA:Birmingham | reverse complement strand
CTATTCCATTACATCCGCGAACAGCTAAATTGTTGGAAATAAATCTTGATGTTAATTTAATAGATAAAGTGAAGCAATTGGCTCAGATTCTTATTTTGCCACCGGTTTCATTCCTTGATATGATTAGTTTGGAAAAGAATGCCAAGTTGATTATGACCGATTCGGGAGGAGTTCAAAAAGAGGCTTTCTTTTATGAAAAGCCTTGTATAATTCTTAGGTCAGAAACCGAATGGGTGGAAATCGTGGAAAATAATGCCGGTATAATTGCAGATGCGGATTTTAATAGGATTGTGAATGCATACAACGTATTGTCTGTCAGTAATATGTCTTTTCCTCAACTATTCGGTAATTCCAAGGCAGCAAATATTATTCTCGATAAGATCATGGCTTATTAAGAACTTGTTTAAATTTTAATTTAATGTTTCAGTAGAAAAAAGATAATATGATAAAGAACATGAAGAAGTATGGATACATAGCCTTTGTACTATGTGTCCTGGCGGGTTGTGCATCGCAAAAACAGATTTCGTACCTGCAAGATGTGCCGGATGACTATCGGCAAAAGATAACCCAGGATTATGACCTCAGGATTCATCCGGATGATTTGCTTTCCATTATGGTGAACAGTAAAGACCCCGAACTGGCACAGATGTTCAATCTGCCGATGGTAAGTTATCAGATAGCTAACAGCAATACCGGATATGCAGGAGGACAGAACCGGGTATTGGGGTATCTGGTGGACAAAGAGGGAAATATCGACTTTCCGCAGTTGGGAGTTATCAAAGTACAGGGAATGACACGTGCAGAACTGACAAAATATATCAAAAACCAGTTGATAGAAAAGGGACTGGTGAAAGATCCCATCGTAACCATCCAGTTCCTGAACTTCAAAGTATCGGTATTGGGGGAAGTGAACCGGCCGGGAACATTCGAGATAACCAGCGACCGCATCACCTTGCTGGACGCATTGAGCCTTGCTGGCGACCTGACCATTTACGGGCAGCGCGAGAATATAAAGGTTGTCCGGGAAGAAAACGGAGAGCGGGTAGTGGTTTCGCTGGATTTGCGGAACAAAGATTTATTGTCGTCTCCTTATTATTATCTGCAACAGAATGACGTAGTGTACGTAGAACCCAATAAGGTAAAGGCAGGACAGCGGGAGATAAACCAGAACAGAACCATAGGTACGTTTGCTTCCATACTATCGGTAATGGTATCCTTGGCCGTGCTTATATTCAAATAAAAAACAGTAAAGAAAAAGTTTATGGGAAAAGACAGGTTTGAAGATTTGGACTTCATAGATTTTAATGACAGCCGTAGGCAGGAGGGCACGGTGATTGCCGACATGCTGTCGGCAGTGTATCGCAACCGGAAATGGTTCATCCTCTCCGTAGCGGTGTGTGTCCTGATAGGTTTTCTGTATCTGAAAAGTTCTCCGAAGATATTTTTGCGTACCGCCACGGTATTGGTGAAGGATGAGCAAAAAGGCGGAGGTGTCAATGGTGCGGCTGCTTTTCAGGATTTGTTTTCGTTAGGCGGCAGCACGGTAGATAACGAAGTGGGTATCTTTAAAAGTAAGCGGCTGATGCGGACGGTAGTCGAAATACTGCATCTGGATATAAGTTATAAGGAGTGGGATGGGCTGAGAAAGAAGGAACTCTATACGTCCACGCCGTTTGCCGTTACCTTCCTTGATGCAACTCCTTCACAACAGATAAGCCTTACTGTTACGATGTCGGACAATGGAAAGGTGACGCTGGCGGATATGACCCTGCAAAATGAAGAGGAAGAAGAGGAATTTGACGAAATCCTGACCGTGCAGCCGGGAGATACGGTGAATACTCCGGTGGGAAAAATGGTGGTGGCATCGACACTGTTTACGGATGAAAACAGCATAGGCAAGACGGTCTACGTGACAAAGGGAAATATGAAAGAAGTAGCGGAGTCATATAACAAGGCTTTGAATGTAGGGGTGGCAAACAAGCAGTCGTCACTGATAGCCCTGAGCATCGAGGACGAGAATGTGCAGCGGGCGGAAGATTTACTGAATACACTGATTGAGGTTTATAAGAACGATGCCATCGAGGATAAAAACAGGATTGTGATAAATACCGCCAGATTTATCGGCGAGCGGTTGGAGATAATCGAAGCCGACCTGGCTGCCGTGGATGCGGAAATTGAGAATTATAAGAAAAAGAACAGACTGACGGATATTGCTTCGGAAAGCGCCTTGTATCTGCAAAGTTCGAGCATGCTTGATACGGAAGGGTTAAGCGTGGAAAATCAGCTTAATATGGCGCAATATATGAAGGAATACTTGCAGGATAACTCGAAGACGACAGAGCCTGTCCCTGCAAGTATCGGGATAGATGATATGGGAGTGCAGAACCTGATTATGGAGTACAACACGGTGCTGACGCGCAGGAACAAGCTGATAGCCAACAGTAGTGCCAATAATCCGCTCGTGCGTGACCTGAACGGTACGCTGATGTCCATGCGCCTGTCTATCGCAAAAGCTGTGGATAACCTGATAGCAAGTCTGGAGATACAGGTGGCGAATATGAAGAACAAGGAGCGGGAGAACAGCAATAAGATAGCATTCGTGCCTACTCAGTTGAAGTATGTGGTAAGCATAGAACGGCAACAGAAGATAAAGGAAGAACTGTATCTGTTTCTGTTGAATAAAAAAGAGGAGAATGAGCTCCAGCTTTCCATTACGGAGAGCAATTGCCGCATCATAGATCCGGCAGAAGGTGTGGACTTGCCGGTAGCACCCAAGAAGGCGCAGGTAGCGCTGATTGCTTTGCTGGCGGGGATTATGCTGCCTGCCTTGTGGATTTATATCCGCTCGCTGCTCAATACCAGCGTGCATACGAAGAAAGAACTGAAAGCGGGTGTGAACATTCCTTTCTTGGGAGAAGTGCCGCTTGAAAAGAATAAGCATGAGAAAGATATCGTGGTACAGGAAGGCAGCAGGGAAAGCATTTGTGAGGCCTTCAAGATAGTGCGCGATAATCTGGACTTTATGGATACGGAAAAGAAAACGGTGGGAAAGGTAGTGCTGGTGACTTCGGCAAATCCTGACTCCGGAAAAACCTTTATTACGCTTAATCTGGGCATGAGCATGGCGCTGGCGAATGTAAAGGTAGTAATTCTCGACCTTGACCTGCGGAAAGGTTCTTTGAGCAAAAGCGTAGGGATAGGTATGAAAAAGACCGGCGTATCGAACTACCTGAGCGGCAAGGTGGATGATGTGAAAGAACTGGTGCAGGTGTGTGGAGATGATAACCGGCTGCATATCATTACATCGGGAGCGCTGCCGCCCAATCCTGCGGAATTGCTGAAGAGCGGCAGACTCGACCGGCTGCTGGAGGAGCTGAAAAAGAACTATGATTATATCTTATTGGATAACCCGCCTTATGGTGTTGTGGTGGATACGCAGTTGTGCGGACAGTTGGCGGACCAGACGGTGTATGTAGTCCGCTCGGGCTTGTTCGACAAGCGGATGTTACCGGAGTTGCAGGAACTGTATGATTCGGGAAAGATGAAGAATATGAGTATTCTGCTGAACGGAATAGATTATGTAAAGACAGGTTATGGGTATGGCTACGGATATGGTTACGGCAATTACGGGAACGATGAAAACCGGAAGAACAAGAAGCCGCTGTACAAAAGGATATTTGGAATTTAAACGCTATGGGTATGTTTTTCTTACGACATAAAACAAAGTTGGCGGATACCGGTTTCTTCAGGGATTTTGTGGATAGTCACAGCCATATCCTTCCGGGTGTGGACGACGGCATAAGGACGATAGAGGAATCTCTGGCGGTGTTGGCGTACTTCGAATCGCTCGGAGTGAAGAAGGTGAGGCTGACACCTCATGTGATGAATGGTGTGGAACACTGGGAAGATGTGTTGCAGGCTTTCGATACGTTGTGCAAGCGCTATACCGGAGAAACCGTACTTGAACTGGGAGCTGAATATATGCTGGACTCCGGCTTCAGGGAGAGGTTGGAGAAGGGATTGCAGCCTTTGTGTGAGGATTGTGTATTGGTAGAGACGTCTTATTTTTCTCCACCAAACAATCTGGACGAACTGTTGTATAATGTATCGCTTGCCGGATATACGCCGGTGATTGCGCATCCCGAACGTTATCTTTATATGAGGTACGGTGATTATTGCGAATTGAAGGACAAGGGCTATCTGTTGCAGCTGAACTTGCTTTCGCTCTCCGGTTATTATGGAAAACAGGTGATGAAAAATGCTGAAACATTGCTGGAAAAAGGTATGTACGATATGGTAGGGACGGATTTGCATAATCTGGAAACTTTCGGAAAATGGATAGGAAATGTGAGGCTGACGGATAAGCTGGCGAGGGAAATAATGTCTCTTCGCTGACTGTCAAAGTCCGCAATGAGTTAGGAAGCTCCGGAGGCCTGTGCTTTTGCAGGTTTCCGGAGCTTCTGCCGTTTTTGGGGTATTTAGAGTTTTCTATTAAAATTGTGAGAGTTGTTTTGATATATTTCCGTATCTTTGCCCCATTATTGAATATTGAACCAACGAATTTTAGGAACCGGACATGATAAAGAAAGTCGTAAAAGTCCTTTGGATTTTCATCGCGCTGATAACATTGACATGCGTTGTTATTTTCTTCTCGATAGCAAAAGGCTGGATTGGCTATATGCCTCCTGTGGAAGATTTGGAAAATCCCAATTATAAATTTGCAACGGAAATATTCTCGGAAGACGGGAAAGTTCTGGGAACTTATTCTTATAGCAAGGAGAACCGCGTGTTTGTGGGATACAATGATTTGTCGCCCCATATTATCAATGCGCTGATTGCAACGGAAGACGTACGCTTTGCCGAACATTCGGGGATTGATGCCATCGCGCTGTTCCGTGCCGTGGTGAAGCGTGGTATTCTGATGCAGAAGAATGCGGGCGGCGGCAGTACAATCAGCCAGCAGCTTTCCAAGCAACTTTATTCGCCAAGCGCCGACAACATAGTGGAACGTCTGTTCCAAAAGCCCATCGAGTGGGTTATAGCCGTGAAGTTGGAACGCTATTATACCAAAGAGGAAATTCTTACGATGTATCTCAATAAGTTCGACTTCCTGAATAATGCGGTGGGTATAAAGACTGCCGCCTATACCTATTTCGGTTGCGAACCGAAGGATTTGAAGATAGAGGAAGCCGCCACACTGGTGGGTATGTGCAAGAATCCTTCCCTTTATAATCCGGTACGTTATAACGAACGTTCGCGCGGACGCCGCAATGTGGTGCTCGACCAGATGCGCAAGGCCGGATATATCACCGTTGAGGAACGGGATTCGTTGCAGGCATTGCCATTGAAGCTGTCCTATCATCGCGTAGACCATAACGAAGGTCTTGCAACGTATTTCCGTGAATACCTGCGTGGTGTGCTGAATGCCAAGAAGCCCGATAAATCGGACTATCGCGGCTGGCAGATGCAGAAGTATTACGAGGATTCGCTCGACTGGGAAACAAACCCTCTGTTCGGCTGGTGCGAAAAGAATACAAAGAAGGACGGAAGCAAATATAATCTTTATACGGACGGGTTGAAAATCTATACTACAATAGACTCCCGCATGCAGAAATATGCAGAGGATGCCGTGACCGAGCATCTGAAAGAATTGCAGGGCTACTTCTTCAAAGAGAAGAAAGGTGCGAAGAAAGCGCCTTATACTTTCCGTTTGACGCAAGAACAGGTAGACGAAATTCTGGACCGTGCCATGAGACTGTCCGACCGCTACCGCATCATGAAGAGAGCCGGAGCTTCCGAAGCGGAAATCAGGAAAGCGTTCGATACGCCCGAACAAATGTCTGTATTCAGTTGGAGCGGTGAGAAAGATACTGTAATGACTCCGATGGATTCCATACGTTATTATAAGTTCTTCCTGCGTGCCGGCTTCATGTCGATGGATCCGCGTAACGGTCATGTAAAAGCGTATGTAGGCGGCCCGAACCATCACTACTTTAAATATGACATGGCAATGGTGGGACGTCGCCAAATCGGTTCTACCATGAAACCGTATGTGTATTCGCTGGCTATGGAGAACGGTTTTTCTCCTTGCGACCAGGCTCGTCATGTGGAATATACATTGATAGACGAAAACGGAAAACCCTGGACACCGCGCAATGCCAATAAAAAACGTTACGGTGACATGGTGACGGTGAAGTGGGGATTGGCCAATTCGGACAATTGGATTACAGCATACCTGATGAGCAAACTGAACCCGTATGAGTTGAAGCGGTTGGTGCACAGCTTCGGTGTGCGCAACCGTGAGATTGTGCCTTCGGTGTCTCTCTGTCTCGGTCCTTGCGAAGTCTCCGTAGGAGAGATGGTAAGCGCCTATACCGCATTCCCGAACAAGGGTATTCGTGTTGCGCCGCTGTTTGTAACCCGTATTGAGGATAACGACGGTAATGTGCTGGCTACATTCTCGCCGGAAATGCAGGAAGTAATCAGCGCATCCAGTGCCTATAAAATGCTGGTAATGCTGCGTGCAGTTGTCAATGAAGGTACGGGCGGACGTGTCCGCCGTCTGGGTGTAAAAGCCGATATGGGTGGCAAGACCGGTACGACCAACTATAATGCCGACGGCTGGTTCATGGGCTTTACGCCTTCGCTGGTGTCCGGCTGCTGGGTGGGCGGTGAAGACCGTGATATTCACTTCGATACGATGTTGCACGGACAAGGCGCTTCCATGGCATTGCCTATCTGGGCTAAGTATATGGTAAAAGTGCTTGGCGACAAGTCTTTGGGGTATGATGAAAACGAAACGTTCCAGCTGCCTGAAGGTTTTGACCCCTGCAAGGACAGCGGATATGAGGATGCGGATGCGGAACCGGCATCGGAAATGGGACTGGACGATTTGTTTAATTAAGAATTGGGAAATGGTGTACACAATCTGCATCGGCAGTAACGTGAACAGGAAAGAGAATCTGGCGTTGGCACGCAAGAGGCTGTCCGAACTTTTTCCGAATATCCGTTTTTCTGCAGAAGCGGACACAGAGCCGTTGTTTTTCCGGCGGCAGGCGTTGTTTGCCAATCAGGTGGCGTGCTTTACGTCCGATTCTGATGCAGGTGAAGTCATACTCCATTTGAAGGATATAGAGCGGGAAGCCGGAAGGACTCCCGAAGAAAAGAAACAGGAGATTGTACGTCTTGACATTGACTTGCTGTCTTGTGACAACAGGGTGTATAAACCCGAAGATTTAAAGCGGGATTATATCATCCGCGGACTGAAAGAATTGAATGATGGAAAGTCTGAGGCGACAAATGCCATTGAAACGTTTCTTTATAATAATGTGGTAATTTAAGTTTTAAAGATATGAAATTCCTGGGAATAATTCCTGCCCGCTACGCATCTACGCGTTTCCCTGCCAAACCTTTGGCTTTGTTGGGCGGAAAGACCGTTATTCAACGGGTATATGAACAAGTGGCCGGTGTTTTGGATGATGCTTATGTAGCTACCGACGACGAGCGCATTGAAGCTGCCGTAAAAGCATTCGGCGGAAAGGTTGTAATGACGTCCGTGCATCATAAAAGCGGTACAGACCGTTGTTATGAGGCTTGTACCAAAGTAGGGGAAGGCTTTGATGTGGTGGTAAACATTCAGGGCGATGAACCTTTTATACAGCCGTCTCAGCTGGAGACCGTAAAGGCCTGTTTTGACGATCCGTCCACACAGATTGCCACTTTAGTAAAACCCTTTACTGCAGATAACGGTTTTGAGGCACTGGAGAACGTAAACTCTCCCAAAGTAGTGCTCAACAAGAACATGAATGCTCTTTATTTCAGCCGTTCTACCATTCCGTACCAACGTAGTGCGGAGAAGCGGGAGTGGCTGAAAAACCATACATATTACAAGCATATCGGATTATATGCCTATCGGGTGGAAGTGTTGAAAGAGATAACCTCGCTTCCGCAGTCTTCTCTTGAACTGGCGGAGTCGCTGGAGCAGTTGCGCTGGCTGGAAAACGGTTATACCATTAAAGCCGGTATTACCGAAGTGGAGACAATCGGTATTGATACACCGCAGGATTTGGAACATGCGGAACGTTTCCTGCAAGCACGAAACGCTCAATGAATATCGGTTCGGGGATGATTTTGGACAGGACCATCCAGCCTAAGGTGAGGGACATTGAGCACTTGGCCGTACAGATGCCCCAACGGTGCACTATGCCCAATGGTGTGTCTTTGAATGTACTTGATTCTGGCGATAATGAAGTTGTGCGCATAGACCTGCTGATGGAAGGCGGGCGTTGGCAACAGTCGCAACCGTTACAGGCTTTGTTTACGAACCGTATGCTGCGCGAAGGGACGCTTCGGTACAGTGCGGGGGAAATAGCGGAGAAGTTGGACTATTACGGTGCCTGGCTGGAGTTGTCCAGCGCATCGGAATATGCGTATATTACTCTTTATTCGCTGAACAAATATTTGCCGCAGACATTGGAAATACTGGAATCCATCGTAAAAGAGCCTGTGTTTCCGGAGAAGGAGCTGGGTGTTATAATAGAAAATAATATCCAGCAGTTCATGGTCAACTCGTCCAAAGTGGATTTTCTGGCGCATCGGGCGCTGATGAAAGCTGTATATGGTGAGGTGCATCCTTGCGGACGGCTGGTGCAGAAAGAGGATTATGGCAGGATAAATCCTGCTGTACTCAGAGAGTTTTACGACCGGCATTATCATTCCCGGAACTGTACGATTTACGTTTCCGGAAAGGTGGGCGATGATTGTGTACGGCGGATAGAAGATATGTTTGGTAAGGAAGTGTTCGGCAAAGACTTCCGCAAACCGGAAAGACGGGAGTTTATTCCGGTTTCTTCCATGGATAAACGGATTTTTGTAGAACATGCGGATGCCATGCAGAGTGCGGTTCGCATGGGGATGCTCTCTTTGGAACGCCATCATTCCGATTATTTGAAGACCAGAGTGATGGTAACGCTGTTTGGCGGATATTTCGGAAGCCGTCTGATGTCCAATATCCGTGAAGAAAAGGGATATACCTATGGTATTTCTGCAGGCATCGTTTCTTGTCCGGGACCGGAAATGCTGGTTATCAATACGGAAACGGCAAATGAGTTTGTGGAGCCTCTTATCCGGGAGGTTTACCATGAAATAGATTGCTTGCAGAATGATCTGGTGCCGGAAGAAGAATTGGCAATGGTAAAGAATTATATGCTGGGCGAAATGTGCCGCAGTTATGAATCGGCATTCTCACTGGCAGATGCGTGGATGTTCGTTCAGGTTTCGGGTTTTGGCGATACACACTTTGAAGATGCTCTGAACGCAGTCAGGAATATTACTCCTGAAGATATACGCGAACTTGCCGGAAAGCATTTGTGCAAAGAGAAATTAAAAGAAGTCATATCCGGCAAAAAAATGTCATAAAAAGCGGGAACCGCCTCGTGGTTTTGGCAGATTAATCGTATCTTTGTCAAAATCCTAATTAAGTAACTTGTAATCCAAGATGAAATATCTATATACTGCAATTTTTCTGTTATACTTGTCACAGGGCAGTGTCGCAGCCCAGGAAAAAGGCGGCTTCTTCGATAAAATAAAGGGAACTTTCTCGTCGGAAATAAAAATAGGGACGCATACGTTTAAGGATGGTTCCGTATATACCGGTGAAATGAAAGGACGCAAACCCAACGGAAAGGGAAAGACGGTATTTAAAAACGGCGATGTCTATGAAGGCGAGTACGTTAAAGGAAAGCGTGAAGGGTATGGCGTTTACACTTTTCCCGACGGTGAAAAGTATGACGGTCAGTGGTTTCAAGACCAACAGCACGGTAGAGGTATCTACTATTTTATGAATAATAACCGTTATGACGGTATGTGGTATCAGGATTACCAGCATGGCAAAGGTACTATGTACTACTATAACGGAGACCTTTATGAAGGCGATTGGATAAATGACAAGCGTGAAGGTCAGGGTACTTACGTTTGGAAGAACGGTTCCAAATACATCGGTTCGTGGAAAGACGATAAGAAAAACGGTGAAGGCACGTTAGTCTGGAATGACGGTTGCAAATACGACGGTCAATGGAAGAATGATGTGCGTGATGGCAAAGGTACGTTTGAATATGCCAATGGTGATAAGTATGTGGGTGATTGGAAAGAGGATATGCAGCATGGCAAGGGCATTTACTTCTTTCATACGGGCGACCGTTACGAAGGTTCTTATGTGCAGGGTGAACGTACCGGTGAAGGTATTTACTATCATGCCAGCGGCAATAAATATGTAGGAAACTTCAAGAACGGTATGCAGGACGGACATGGTACGTTTACATGGGCGAACGGTGCTGTATATGACGGACAATGGAAAGACAACCAGCGCAATGGCTATGGCGTTTACAAATGGAACGTCGGTGACTCCTACGAAGGCGAATGGAAAGATAATAAATTCAACGGTCAGGGAACTCTGATTCTTACCGACGGTACAAAATACAAAGGCGGTTTTGTAAATGGTCTGGAAGAGGGGAGCGGCGTGCAGGAAGATAAGAACGGAAACCGCTATGAAGGTTTTTTCAAACAAGGCAAAAAAGACGGTCCGTTTGTGGAAACGGATAAAAATGGAAAGCTGGTGCGGAAAGGAACCTATAAAATGGGAAGGTTGAGTAATTGAAATCAGGGAATGAAAAGGGGCATTCGGTAAAATGTCCCTAAAAAATAGAGAGGGCTGCGCGATTATTCTGAATGAATACTGCGCAGCCCTTATTTTTTATTTCTTAATTCTCAATTTTCAAATAATATATTGAGAACTGATAGATTCGTTGCTTACGACTCTTCTGATAGTTTCGGCAAACATATCGGCAATGCTTAATTGTTTAACCTTATCGCATTTCTTGGAGTAAGGAATGCTGTCTGTAAATACCATTTCAGTCAAGCCTGATTCCTGTACGCGGAATGATGCCGGATCGGACATGACACAGTGACTGGCAATGGCACGTACGGATTTAGCACCGGCTTCCATCATGATGTTGGCTGCTTTGGTGATAGTACCTGCGGTATCTACTATATCATCTACCAATACTACATTCTTGTCTTTTACGTCACCGATAATCTGCATGGTGGCAACAACGTTTGCCTTTTCGCGCGTCTTGTTGCACAATACCAAAGGTACACCGAGGTATTTGGAGAATGTGCTGGCACGTTTTGAACCGCCAACGTCGGGAGTTGCAATAACAAGGTCATCCAACTTTAATGATTCGATATAAGGAAGGAATACTGCCGATGCATACAAATGGTCAACCGGAATGTTGAAGAAACCTTGAATTTGGTCAGCATGAAGGTCCATAGTAATCAAACGGTCGATGCCTGCAACTGAAAGCAGGTCAGCTACCAACTTGGCGCCGATGGATACACGCGGTTTGTCTTTTCTGTCCTGACGTGCCCAACCAAAATAAGGAATTACTGCAATAACACTTTTGGCAGATGCTCTTTTGGCCGCATCAACCATCAGCAGAAGTTCCATCAAATTGTCGGAATTAGGGAAAGTGGATTGAACCAGGAATACATGTGCGCCACGAATTGATTCCTCATATGAAACCGCAAATTCACCATCGGCAAAATGGGTAATGTTCATATTTCCCAGAGGACAATCCAGGCTTGCGCAGATTTTTTCTGCAAGATATCTCGAGTTCGTTCCCGAGAATACCATAAAGGGTGCTTTTTCGCTCATTTTGTAATAGATGTTACCTATTTGTTAATTTGCCTGCAAAGGTAGGAATTTCTCTTATTATTTAGAAGGACTTATTGTATAAAAAATATTTTTCTCTCCAATCTTATCGGAAATATTTGTAGATTTGCAAGTAAGAACGAAGAACAGGGAATGAAGAATGAAGAATTAGCTGCGCTGTGGCTGCTTGTTCCACTAGGGAAATAATGAATAATTTCTTTACAGGAAACCTGGTCTACATAGTTTATATCGCTATAAGACGGAAATTCTTCATTCTTCATTCTTAATTCTTCATTAAATAACTAGGAATTATAAACTTATTATTTTACATTTGTGTGCTCAAGAAATAGATAGTAATAATTCATTAACCAATAAACAATAATCGAAATGGAAAATCAGGAACTTATTAAACAGGTCACTGAAAAAGCCGAAAAATGGTTGACCCCGGCATACGATGCTGAAACTCAGGCTGAAGTGAAGCGAATGTTGGAAAACGATGATAAAACCGAATTAATAGAAGCATTCTACAAAGACCTCGAATTTGGTACCGGTGGTTTACGCGGTATCATGGGCGTAGGTAGCAACCGTATGAACATCTATACGGTAGGTGCCGCTACACAAGGTCTTTCTAATTATTTGAAGAAGAACTTTAAAGATCTGCCGCAGATTTCTGTTGTGGTTGGTCACGACTGCCGTAACAACAGCCGTTTGTTTGCGGAGACCTCTGCCAATATTTTCTCTGCCAACGGTATCAAAGTATATCTGTTCGACGATATGCGTCCTACTCCCGAAATGTCTTTTGCTATCCGTCACCTCGGTTGCCAGAGCGGTATCATCCTGACTGCTTCTCACAACCCGAAGGAATATAATGGTTACAAAGCATACTGGGATGACGGTGCGCAAGTACTGGCTCCGCACGATAAAGGTATCATCGACGAAGTAAACGCTATTGCCTCTGCTGCTGATATCAAATTCCAAGGCAATCCGGATTTGATTCAGATTATCGGTGAAGATATAGACAAAGTTTATCTGGACATGGTGAAGACAGTTTCTATTGATCCGGAAGCAATCGCTCGCCACAAAGACATGAAGATTGTTTATACTCCGATTCACGGTACAGGTATGATGTTGATTCCGCGTGCTTTGAAGATGTGGGGATTTGAAAATGTGTTTACTGTTCCCGAACAGATGATTAAGGACGGTAACTTCCCGACTGTCGTATCTCCGAACCCGGAAAACGCGGAAGCTCTTTCTATGGCTGTAAACCTTGCCAAAGAAATTGATGCTGACCTCGTTATGGCTTCCGACCCGGATGCTGACCGTGTGGGTATTGCTTGTAAGGATGATAAAGGCGAATGGGTACTGATTAACGGTAACCAGACTTGTATGATGTACCTTTATTATATTCTGACACAGTACAAACAACTGGGTAAGATTAAAGGTGGCGAGTTCTGCGTGAAGACAATCGTTACAACTGAACTAATCAAGAAGATCGCAGATAAGAATAACATCGAAATGCTTGACTGCTACACCGGATTTAAATGGATTGCCCGTGAAATCCGTCTGCGTGAAGGCAAACAGAAATATATCGGTGGCGGTGAAGAAAGCTACGGATTCCTTGCCGAAGATTTCGTTCGCGATAAAGATGCCGTATCAGCTTGCTGTTTGATTGCTGAAGTTGCTGCA
>OMGV01000985.1_pt1 | contig 13632 bp, 9 predicted proteins | sample 1646111 | NCBI WGS metagenome assembly OMGV01 (sample SAMN05578590, study PRJEB25193) | human gut metagenome | biome: Human Microbiome; feature: human-associated habitat; material: feces | host: Homo sapiens | place: USA:Birmingham | reverse complement strand
GAGTTCAGACGTGTGCTCTTCCGATCTCGACGACAGCGACGATACACGGAACGGCGGTGCGCTTGATGACTTCGATCGGGGAGACCATGGCGATACCGGACACGAGAATCGTCACGCCGGCGAGCGGGGACATCGTGCGGCCGAGAGCGCCGGTCAGGAAGGCGAGACCGCCAAGACCCGGGATGGTCATGCCGAAGGATTCGGCGTGCGGGGTCACAGCTTCGTTGAAGGCCTGGGTGGCAGCGTCGCCGGAACCGGTGATGACGCCCATGATCCACGGACCGAGGGAGCCGCCCCAACGGGCGAATTCGTTGGAGTCCTTAAGGGCGGCGACGGCGGCGTCAATGAGACCCGTGGCGCGGAGACCGGCGGCGAACACGCCGGCGGCGATGATGATGCCCATCACGTCGGCATAGCCCTTGCCCATGCCGCTGAAGAATTCCTTCGTGAGCTGCTGCGGGTTGGCGCGGGCGATGACGAGAGCGGCGATGGCGCCGATCAGCATGGCCTGGGCAACGCCCATCTTGATGGCCGGAAGGCAGGTGTTGCCGAGCACGAGGATGGCAATGGGCACGAACGGAACGATGGCCTTGAGCGGGGACGGAACGAAGTCCATCTTCTGGAGCTTGGATTCGTCGACCTGGGCGTTCTTGTCACCCTTGTGGTCGCCGAGGATGAAGGCGACGAGAGCAATGCCGACGATGAGGATGGCGCCGCACATCAGGGAGAACGTGGAGTGATAGGCGATGAAGTCCATTTCAGACATCTTGGCCATGTTGGCGACGAAGACGTTGTGGGACGTGCCCGGAGAGAGGTACGAACCGATCGTGCCGCCGAGAACGGCAGCAGCGGCGGCGGCCGGTTTGATGCCGGCGCGGAGCATCACCGGAATGAGCGTCGAACCGACGGCGGCAGCGCAGCCGGCGGCAGACGGAATGGCGATGTTGATGAAGAACGTGATCGTCGTGCAGACCGGCAGCAGGAAGATGCCGAGGCCGCGGATCGGGGAGGCGAGGTAGTGAACGAGAGAACGGTCACACTGCGTGTAGGAAGCCACGAAGGCAAAGCCCATCGAGCCGCAGATTGCCATGATGAGGGACTTGTTCGTCATGGACTTGCCCATGGCGTCAAGACCGTACATCGGGTCAAGACTAATGCAGCAGAGGAAGAGACCGGCGGCAAGAAGCACCAGTCGCGTTTCATAGCGCTTGATCAGGGCCCAGACCGTAACGAGCGTCACGGCAATGGCGACCCAGCTTTGAATCGACATAAGAAACTCCAAATCCTTTGGTTGTTGAGTGTTTTTATGGGTAGGGCCGCTCTGTAACAGACTCCGCCTGAGGGCGGTCCTCCGAATACAGTTGCTAGTATGCCCTACTGTCAAGGATCGCGCCTGAAGGTTTTTACGTACTGCTTCAGGCAAAAAGGAGCTTCAAAAGGGCCTGATCGGGTCCTAAAAAAGGAGGTTGCAGTTCTGCAACCTCTTGATACGCAACACTTTCCGTAGTTATTCGGAGGTGTTTTCCTGATCAGATGGATTATCTAGGGAATTTCCCTTGGCTTGAGTGCTTTCGCGTTTCTCCCGCTTGATCGGACGCCTGCTTCTGCGGGGACGGTCGGGATCAAGCTTCGCGGCGAGGATCGGATTCTTGAGCCATGCCTGAAGCATGGAGAGGCCGACGGCGAGCAGGATCGGGCCGAGGATGAGGCCGAGGAAGCCGAAGGCGATCACGCCGCCGAAGACGCCCAGGAAGATGAGGGCGAGGGGCAGTGAGGAGCCGCGCGCGATGAGGATCGGCTTGAGGAAGTTGTCCACGCTCGAGACGGCGAGGAGCCCCCAGAGGACGAGGAAGACGGCCATGCCCGTTTCGCCCTGCGAGTAGAGCCAGATGGCGGACGGGCCCCAGACGAGGGGAGGTCCGATCGGGACGATCGAGAGGACGAAGACGAGTGTGCAGAGCATGAGGATGCCAGGCACGCCTGCGATCCAGAAGCCGATGCCTGCGACGACGGCCTGGCCGAGCGCGGTGCCCACGAGGCCGAAGACGACGGAACGGGTCGTGTTGACGAGGATCTTCGTGAGTTCGTTCGAGAGGTCGCCCGAGACGCGCTTCATCAGGGCCTGCACGCGGTCGGCGAACCAGGCGCCGTCGCGGTAGAAGAAGAACACGATGAAGGTGACGAGGGCGAGCTGCAGGAGGATGTTGCTCACGTTGACGGCTGCATTGAGAAGCGCGGCCGAGAGCGGCTCGAGGAGCTTCTGCATGGTGGTCGAGAGCGACGCGGGGTCGATCGCGAAGAGCAGCTGGTCGTGAAGCCAAGGGCCGATGCCCGGAATCTCGGAGATGGCGGGCGGAATCGTGAAGCCGCTGGCGATCCATTCGCGGATGACGGAGATGCCCTTGGGGATCTGCTGTGCGAGCGCGATGAGCAGGAAGCTCGACGGGATCAGCACGCCGATGATGAGCAGGAAGACCATCAGGAGCGCGGGCAGCGTCGTGGAGCCGCCCGCCGACGAACGGGCGCTCGCGAAGAGCGGCCATGTGACGACGGCGAGAATCGCCGCGATGACGATCGCGGTGAGGAACGGCTCGATGATGAAGTAGCAGCCGATCGAGACGGCCACGGCAAGTACGACGCGGATGAGCAGGTCGACGCGCTCGCTGAAGCTGAGCATGGAACGCAGCGTCTGCGGGCCGCGGTTGCGTTCGGCGGCGGGCGACTGGGCGTGGGGCTCAGGCTGGGCCGCCTGCGCGGACGGACCGGGCTCCGCGCCCGTTCGGGTGTCGGGTTGGGTCATGATGGCCTCGGCGGTGCGGCTCAGTCGGCGACGGGCGGCTCGTCAAGATAGAAGCAGCCGTTGAGCGTGGTGCTCTTGACCGCCTGGGCGAGCGTCTCGATCGCGCTCATGCGCGTGAAGCTCTTGCGCCAGACCATGATGACGCGGCGCGAGGGCGACGGGCTCTTGAACGGGATCGTCTTGATGCTGTTGACGTTCGAGCGCAGATAGGGCACGCAGGAGGCGGGCAGCACGGTAATGCCGAGCCCCTGGGCGACCATGTGGCAGATCGTCTGCAGCGAGGAGCCCTCGACCGTGCGCTGGACGTCGGCGATGCCGATGTTGGCGCGCACGAGGTCCGGGCAGATGCCGATGATCTGGTCGCGGAAGCAGTGGCCGGCGCCGAGCAGAAGCATCGTCTGGTCGCGCAGTTCCTGCGGACCGATGTAGTTGCGGTTGACCCACGGATGGTGGGACGGAACGGCGACGACGAAGCTTTCCTGATAGAGGGCCTGGGTCATGAAGCCCGTGTCGGAGATCGTGTCGGCCATGATGGCGACGTCGATGGCGCCCGTGCGCAGCTGGGAGATGAGCTCGGTGGTGTACGTCTCCTCAAGGTAGACGGGCATCTTCGGGGCGAGCGTGGAGAGCTTCACGATGAGCTCGGGCATGAGGTACGGGGCGACCGTGTAGATCATGCCGAGGCGGATCGGGCCGGCGAGCGGATCCTGACCGCGCTTGGCGATCTCGGAGATGAGACGGCTTTCCTCGAGCACCTTCTGGGCCTGCTCGATGATGGCGGCGCCCACGGGCGTGATCGAGATGTCGGGCGTGCGGCGCTCGAAGATCGAGACGCCGAGCTCTTCCTCGAGCTTCTTGATGGCGACGGAAAGGGAGGGCTGACTCACGAAGCAGGATTCGGCGGCGCGGCCGAAGTGCCTTTCACGGGCCACCGCGATGACGTACTTGAGTTCGGTGAGAGTCATGATCAGGGATCCTTGTTTGTGGATTGTATGAATATGGTAGTGCGGTTGCGGGACGTTTCGCAAAGGGCTCATGCGGCTAGGAATTCGCCAGCCGTCTTGAACCAGCGGGCCGCGTGCCTGAGGGCCGCATCCCTGTCCTTTTCGAGCCAGGCATCGGCCGTGCGGCGTGCGGCGGCAAGGAGCGCCTCGTCGCGATCGAGATCCGCAAAGCGTAGGAGCGGCGTGCCCGACTGGCGTTCGCCGAGGAATTCTCCGGGGCCGCGCATCTCGAGGTCGCGCCTCGCGATCTCGAAGCCGTCGGTCGTGTCCCTGATCGCCTTGAGGCGCTCCCATCCCGCGGGCGAGATGTCCTCGCCGAAAAGCAGGATGCAGGCGCTCTGGGTGGCGCCGCGGCCGACGCGGCCGCGAAGCTGGTGGAGTTGCGCGAGGCCGAAGCGCTCTGCGTGCTCGATCACCATCAGGGTTGCATTGGGAACGTCGACGCCCACCTCGATGACGGTGGTGGCGACGAGAATCTGGGTGAGGCCCGAGACGAAGTCCTGCATGACGGCATCCTTCTCGGCAGCGGGCATCGCACCGTGCACGAGGCCGACGGTGAGGTCGGGCAGGCGCTGCTGAAGGTCGTCGCGGCAGACGGTCGCGGGTGTGAGGTCGAGCTTGTCGCTTTCCTCGATGAGCGGACAGACCCAGTAGACCTGGCGGCCCTGCGCAACGACGCTCCTCACGACGGAAAGCACGTCGTCCTTGCGGGAGGTCTTCACGGTCTTGGTGACGACGGGCGTGCGGCCGGGCGGCAGCTCGTCGATGACCGAGACGTCGAGGTCCGCGAGGTAGCTCATGGCGAGCGTGCGCGGAATCGGGGTCGCGGAGAGCATCAGGAGGTGAGGGACGAGGGCGGACTCTGGGCGGGTGCGCAGCGCAAGTCGCTGGGCAACGCCGAAGCGGTGCTGCTCGTCGACGATCGCAAGCCCGAGGTTAGCGAATTTGACGCCTTCCTGAATGAGGGCGTGGGTGCCGATGACGATGCGTGCTTCGCCTGAGGCGACGGCCTCGAGCGCGGCATTCTTCTCCGCGGTCTTGAGGCGGCCCGTGAGCCAGGCGGTGCGGATGCCCAGAGGCTCGAGCCAGGCGGCGATCTTCCTGAAGTGCTGCTCGGCGAGGATCTCGGTGGGCGCCATGAGGGAGGCCTGATGACCCGAGGCCACGGCGCGCAGGGCGGCGAGCGCAGCTACGACGGTCTTGCCGCTGCCGACGTCGCCCTGAACGAGGCGGTGCATGGGACGGTTCGCGGCCAGATCGGCGAGGATCTCGTCCGTGACGCGGCGCTGGGCGTTCGTGAGGTTGAAGGGAAGCTGCGCAAGGAAGCAGCCGACCAGTTCGGCGTCGTCGCCCGCGAGCGGCGGGGCGGTGCGCTGAAAGGCCACGGCGCGCGATTCGCGCAGCGTGATCTGCTGGGCGAGGAGTTCGTCGAAGATGAGCCTGCGCCAGGCGGGGGCGGAGCGCTCCTGCAGACCGATGACGTCGGCGCCCGAGGGCGGCGTGTGGATGTAGGAGAGTGCTTCGCGAAGGCCGGGAAGGCCGAACTTCGTCCTGACCGCCTCGGGCACGAGGTCCGTGAGGTCCAGATCGAGCAGTGCGCGGTCGATGCGCTTGCGAAGCCATCGCTGCTGGATGCCTTCGCCTGCGGGGTAGACGGGCGTGAGCGCCTTGGGCAGTTCGGTCTCGGCAGCCTTGCCGGACTTGATGCGCGGATGCACCATCTCGAGCCCGCCGTAGTAGCCCTCGCGCGGCTCGCCATAGAGGCGCACGGTGCTGCCGACGGCAAGCTGCTTCTGGATGGACGGGAAGTAGTGGAGGAAGCGGATCGTGATGCTGCCCGTCGAATCCTCGACGACGGCCTGAAGCTGCTGACCGCGGCCCGTGCGCACGAAGCGCTGGTCTGCGACGCGGCCCTCGATCTGGGCGTGCGTGTTCACGGCGAGCGAGCCGATGGGTGTGACGCTCGTCTCGTCCTCATAGCGAAGCGGGAGGTGAAGCGCAAAGTCCCAGTCGCGCACGAGCCCGAGCTTCTCGAGCCTGACGTCAAGGGGCGCGAGCTTCTCCTGACGGATGACGCCCGAGGCGCGCTCCTGCTGTTTCGGGGCGGCGGCCATGTTCTGCATATATACAAAGATGGGGGGATTGCCTTACGGCATCGTCACCACGGCCTCGATCTCGACGCGGGCGGCCTTGGGAAGTGCGGCGACCGCGAAGCAGGAGCGGGCGGGATAGGGCTCGGACATGACTTCGGTCATCACCTTGTTGACCACGGCGAACTCGTTGATGTCTGCAAGGAAGATCGTCATCTTGATGGTGTTGCCGAGCGTGGTGCCCGCTGCGGCACAGATCGCCTCGAGATTGGCGAAGGCCTGTCGAGCCTGAGCCTCGACGCCCTCGGCAAGTGCGCCCGTTGCGGGCACTAGACCAAGCTGGCCCGACGTGAAGAGGAAGCCCTCGGCGAGCGTCGCCTGACTGTAGGCGCCGATGGCGGCGGGGGCGTTGTCGGTGTGGACGGGATTGACGGGCATGGTGGGTATCCTCCGAAGTCGGTGCGCGCATGTCGGGCGCGTTGCGGCGAAATCCGCTGAATGCCTATATTCTATCGGAAAATTTTGCACGATAGGGGGTGATTCTATCGGATTTGTTAAGGAACACTATAAAGCCTATGAGGAGGAAAAGTGAGTATAAATACGCAGAATTCCCTAGGTGAGACGGCCTACAACGAGATTAACATTTGAGGCATTTTAGGGGTTAACGTGTATTACTTAAGTGGTAGTACCTTGGGATAGGTTGGCGCGCAGTCCTAGGTAGGAGCCCGTTCGGGGGGCGCCGGAGGGCGGATCGGGCGAATGCTTGGGGAATCAGGAGAAGCGGGGCGATCAGAGATTTGAGGACCCTTGACTGAATCGTAAGAAAAAAAACAGAAACCTAGGGTTACCCCGAATGTTTCTGAGGTGGTAGTAGTAATAAACTGCGCGTGACTTAAGAAAAGCCGCCTTGGGTGTTTTGCCTAGTTCGAAAGAATCGATGCTGACACGGGTGACCGTAGAAATACGTAGCTTTTCGAGAAGGCAGATCGTAAAGATTGGGCAAAGTTTGACGCAGACGTCATCCTCCCGACTTTCCCGCTACCCGATTTCGGCAAAGCTGATATAAGGAATGCGGAGAAAGAAAGCGTTACTTTCTTGCTTCAAAGTCCGCCTCTTGAACGACTGCCGCAAGGTCGTGAAGAGGCCAGTTCAACTGAGTCGCACCAGGAGAACGGCGATTCAGGTGAATTGACGGAATCTGACCCCGTGCCGGGCAGGGCGGAACCCCAGTTTCGCTCCCGGCACATCGTCTTTGGATCTAGGAGACCATTGGAAATGAAAATTATCTACACCGACGTGCTCGTGATCGGTGGCGGTCTTGCCGGTCTGCGTATGGCCGTTGCTGCCAAGCGCCGTGGGCATGACTCGATCGTCCTGTCGCTGGTTCCGCCGAAGCGCAGCCATTCCAAGGCTGCTCAGGGCGGCATGCAGGCTTCGCTCGGCAACGTCATCAAGGGCGTCGGCGACAACGAAGACGTCCACTTCGGCGACACGGTCCGCGGCTCCGACTGGGGTGCTGACCAGGAAGTCGTCCGCATGTTCGTGAACACCTCCCCGAAGGCCGTGCGTGAGCTCGCTGCCTGGGGTGTGCCCTGGAGCCGCATCACCCCGGGTGATCGCCAGGTCATCATCAATGGTGAAAAGGTCACCATTACCGAACGCAAGGAAGCTGCCGGCCTCGTCGCCCAGCGTGACTTCGGCGGCACGAAGAAGTGGCGTACCTGCTACGTGTCCGACTGTACCGGTCACTCCATGCTCAACGCCGTTTCCGACCGCATCATCGCCGAACAGGTCCCGGTCATCGAACGCGTTGAAGCCCTCTCTCTGATTCACGACGGCAAGCGCTGCTACGGCGCCATCGTTCGCTGCCTCATCACGGGCGAACTCATGGCCTACGTGTCCAAGGCTACGGCCATCGCCACGGGCGGTGCCGGCCGTATCTATCGTGTGACGACGAACGCCGTCATCTGCGAAGGCACCGGCTACGACCTCGCTCTCGAAACGGGCGTCGCCTCCCTCGGCAACATGGAAGCCATCCAGTTCCACCCGACCGGCATCTTCCCCGCCGGCATTCTCGTCACGGAAGGTTGCCGTGGTGACGGCGGTCTGCTCCGCGACGTCGACGGCCACCGCTTCATGCCGGACGTCGAACCGGAAAAGAAGGAACTCGCCTCCCGCGACGTGGTTTCCCGCCGCATGGAAGAACGCATTGCCCAGGGCAAGGGTGTGAAGAGCCGCTTTGGCGAACACATCTGGCTCGACATCACGCTTCTTGGCGAACACCACATCAAGCACAAGCTGCGTGAAGTCTACGAAATCTGCCATTACTTCCTCGGCGTTGACCCGACGAAGGAATGGGTGCCCGTCCGTCCGGCCCAGCACTACACCATGGGTGGCGTGCGCACGAAGCCGACCGGCGAATCCCCGACGCTCAAGGGCCTCTTCGCTGCCGGCGAAGCCGCCTGCTGGGACATGCACGGCTTCAACCGCCTCGGCGGCAACTCCGTTGCTGAAACCGTCGTGGCCGGCATGATCGTCGGTGAATTCATCGCCGACTTCTGCGACAAGGCTGAAAATGGCATCGACATCCCGACGTCCCTCATCTACGGCGCTCTCGCCAAGGAAGAGGCTCGCCTGAAGTCCTTCATGAACAATGGCGGCTCTGAAAACGCCTATGAAATCCGCACCCGCATGCAGGAAATCATGACGACGAAGATCGGCATCTTCCGCAAGGGCGCTGACATGGAATCCGCCGTCGCTGAACTTGAAGAGCTCTACAAGCGCTCCTTCAAGGTGTCCGTCAAGGACGTGGTCGGCCCGAACCCCGAGCTCATCTACGCCTACCGTACCCAGAAGATGCTCCGCGTGGCCCTCTCCGTGGCCTATGGCGCTCTCAACCGCAAGGAATCCCGCGGCGCTCACTACCGCGAAGACTTCCCGGTTCGTAACGACATCGAATGGCTCAACCGTACGATCGCTACCTGGAAGGAAGGCGACACGCTGCCGACCCTCAACTACGAAAAGCTTGATATCAGCAAGATGGAACTTCCCCCGGGCTTCCGCGGCTACGGTGTGAAGAACTACATCGAAAATCCGGAATCGGCCAAGCGCCAGGCTGAAGTTGACGCCATCCGCGCCAAGATGGAAGCCGCCGGTGCCGACCGCTTCGCTATTCAGGACGCCCTCATGCCCTATCAGGATCTGCTGCCGAAGCGCCTCAAGGGCAAGAACGAACGCGTTGATGAACCGCTGAAAGACTAATTTTGGAGATTGACGTCAAAATGGCTGATATTCAACAGACCACCAACAAGCAGCACCGCATGCTCAAGATCAGCATCCTGCGCTTCAACCCGCAGGATCCTGAGAGCGTGCCGCACATGCAGACCTATGAGCTGGAAGAATCCGACTCGATGACGCTGTTCATTGCGCTCAATGAACTTCGCGACACCCAGGATCCGACGCTCCAGTTCGACTTCGTCTGCCGCGCCGGCATCTGCGGTTCCTGCGCCATGATGATCAACGGCAAGCCGGGTCTCGCCTGCCGTACGCTGACGCGTGACCTTCCGACGGAATTCACGCTCGCCCCGCTTCCCGCCTTCGAACTTATCGGCGACCTCTCGGTCAACACCGGCAAGTGGATGCGCAACATGTCCGAACGCATGGAAACGTGGGTTCACATGAAGGAAGAGGAAGTCGACCTTCGCAAGAAGGAAGTCCCGATGGATCCGCAGCTTGCCGAAGACATCTACGTTCTCGACCGCTGCGTGGAATGCGGCTGCTGTATCGCCGGTTGCGGTACGGTTCGCATCCGCCCGGACTTCGTCGGCGGCGTTGGCATCAACAAGATCGCCCGCTTCCGTCTCGACCCGCGCGACACGCGTAACGACGCCGACTACTACGACATCGTCGGTGACGAATCCGGCGTGTTCGGCTGCATGTCCCTCCTTGCCTGCCATGACTTCTGCCCGAAGGAACTTCCCCTGAAGACGCAGATCGCCTTCATCCGTCGCAAGATGGCTGAACAGGGCATGCGTGGCTACGACAAGGTCCTGCCGACCCAGAAAAAGGCTATTCCCATTAAGCCGGCTAGGCAGTAAAATGTAGGTCGTGAGAGGTGATCTTTTGATTTGAGATCATTTGATCACCTCTTGCGGTTTCGACCCGTTTCCCGGGACCAGCGTTCAGGACCAAACATAACGCCCCGCGGGAAACACAAACGGTGAGGATCACCGGCAGAGAATTCTCCCTGTCTGGTCCGACCCGAATATTTGAGGAGCAAATAAAATGTCTCGTATTGAAAGCGACTTCCTTGGCGAACTCGAGATTCCGGATGAAGCCTACTACGGCGTCCAGACGATGCGTGGTAAGCACAACTTCAACATCACCGAAATGCCGATGTCCCAGGAACCGTTCTTCGCCATCGCCTACGGCTATGTGAAGAAGGCCTCCGTGATGACGAACAAGGAACTCGGCTGCATCCCGGCCGACGTCGCTGACGCCCTGATCTGGGCCTGCGATCAGATCATCGCTGGCAAGTACAACGACCAGTTCGTCACCGACTGGCTCCAGGGTGGCGCTGGCACGTCCACGAACATGAACTGCAACGAAGTGCTCTGCAATCTCGCTTGCGAACACCTCGGCCTCCCGAAGGGCGACAAGAAGGTCTCCCCGAACGACCACGCCAACTTCGGTCAGTCCACGAACGACTCCTACCCGACGGCCTTCCACCTGTCCCTGATCCTCCGCTCCAACGTCCTTCTCAAGGCTGTTGAAGACCTCGTCGCTTCCTTCTACAAGAAGGCTGAAGAAACCAAGGACGTTCTCAAGATGGGCCGTACCCACCTTCAGGACGCCGTTCCGATGTCCTTCGGTCAGGAATTCCACGGCTGGGGCTTCACCATCGCCGACGAAATCAAGACGATCAAGGAAGCTCAGGAACACCTCAAGGTTGTCAACCTCGGCGCTACCGCCATCGGCACGACCGTGACGACGCATCCGGAATTCCCGGCCAAGGCTGTCAAGCACCTCGCTGAAATCACCGGCATCGACTTCCGCAACAGCGAAGACCTCATCGCTGCTACGTCCGACTGCGGCTCCTACGTTGCTCTCTCCTCCGCTGTGAAGAGCCTCGCCGTCAAGCTCACGAAGGTCTGCAACGACCTCCGTCTCCTCGCTTCCGGTCCGCGTACGGGTCTCTCCGAGCTCATCCTTCCGCAGCTCCAGCCGGGTTCCTCCATCATGCCGGGCAAGGTCAACCCCGTGATCCCGGAAGTCACCAACCAGGCTTCCTTCCTCGCCATCGGTCTCGACACGACGGTCATGCTCGCCGCTTCCGCCGGCCAGCTCGAACTGAACGTCATGGAACCGGTCATCACGTTCGCCCTCTACATGCAGATGAAGGTCATGACGAATGCCTGCAACCATCTGCGTGAAAAGTGCATCGACGGCATCGTCGTGAACGCCGAACACTGCAAGGATCTCGTCATGGGCTCCCTCGGCATCATCACGATCCTGAAGCCGCACTTCGGCTACAAGCCCTGCGCCAACATCGCTCGTGAAGGCTTCCTCACCGGCAAGTCCCTCCACCAGCTCGTTGTCGAAGAAAAGCATATGCTTACCCAGGAACAGTGGGACAAGGTCTTCACGTACGAAAACCTCATCAACCCGAAGTTCGAAAAGTAAGATAATAACGTCTGGATCCAGACCGCTCTGAAAAAGGGCGGTCCCGGACAAAAAAAAAGAAGCACTCCGGTTTGGGTCACGACCCATGCCGGATTGCTTCGATTAACCAACCAAAGAAAAGAGAGGATTCAAAAGCGGCTTCCGTCGTTTTTGAAGCTAATATGGACTTCATCACCCTTCTCCAGTTCGTGGTCGTTCTCGCCGCGATCTTCCTCGGTGTCCGCCTTGGCGGCATCGGCATTGGCTACGTCGGCGGCGCCGGTGTTCTCGTCCTCGGCCTTGGCTTTGGCATGAAGCCGGGTAATGTGCCCTGGGACGTGATTCTCATCATCGCTTCCGTGATTGCCGCTATTGCTGCCATGCAGCTCGCCGGCGGTCTCGACTACCTCGTTCGCATCGCTGAACGCATCCTTCGTCGCAACCCGAAGCAGATCAACTATCTCGCTCCGGTTGTCACCTATGTGCTGACGCTCTTCGCCGGCACGGGCCACACCGCCTTCTCGATGATCCCGGTTATCGTTGAAGTCGCCAAGGAACAGAACATCCGTCCGGCTGTTCCGCTTTCCATCGCTGTGGTTGCTTCCCAGATCGCCATTACGGCCTCCCCGGTTTCCGCCGCTGTGATCTACATGTCCGGCGTGCTTGAAAAGTTCGGCTGGTCCTACCCCGCCCTGCTCGGCATCTGGATCGTGACGACGTTCGTCGGCTGCATGCTTACGGCCTTCATCATGACGCTCATCTCCAACATGGACCTGAGCTCCGACCCGGTCTACAAGGAACGCCTTGCCAAGGGTCTCGTCAAGGCCCCGAACGCTGCTGAAAAGAAGGAACTCCCGGCCGGCGCCAAGACGTCCGTCCTTATCTTCCTCCTCGGCGTTCTCTGCGTTGTCTTCTACGCCTCCGCCATCTCCCCGGCTGTTGGCCTGATCTCCCCGGTCGTTGTGCCGCGTGACGCCGCTATCTGGTGCTTCATGTTCATCATCGCCACGCTGATCTCCTTCTGCTGCAAGATCGACATCAGCAAGATCGGTCAGTCCTCTGTCTTCCAGTCCGGCATGATCGCCTGCATCTGCGTGTTCGGCGTGGCTTGGCTCGGTGACACGTTCGTTTCCGGCCACTCCGCTGAAATCAAGGCCATGGCTGCTGACTCCGTTGCCCAGTATCCGGCTCTCCTCGCCGTGGTGTTCTTCGTTGCCGCCATGCTCCTGTACTCCCAGGCTGCTACGGCCAAGGCCATCACCCCGGCCATCGTCGCCGCTCTCGGCATCACCGCTGCCAACCCGGGCGACTCCTACATGCTGGTCGCTTCCTTCGCCGCTGTGTCCGCCCTGTTCGTTCTCCCGACGTACCCGACCCTCCTCGGCGCCGTCCAGATGGACTACACGGGTTCCACCCGCATCGGCAAGTGGGTTTTCAACCACTCCTTCTTCATCCCGGGCGTCATCGCCATCGTCATTTCCGTCGCTCTCGGCTTCGTTGCCTGCAGCCTCTTCTAATGACTTCGGGATCTGCCGCTCAGCTTGTCTGATCGGCTGACAAAGAAAGCACGGGCTCCAATCCTTCGGGATCGGGGCCCGTTTTTCATGGGCGGTCCGTCCGTTCCAAAAATCAAGGCCCCGCTGCGCGCGATGTCGCAGCGGGGCCTTGCCGTCAGATGAGTCCGACTGCTCAGCGGGCGGGATTGGCGAGGCGCTCAAACGCCCAGGGATCGCTCACGAGGGACGGGGTCCTCGTGAAGGAGAGGGCCCTGCGGGTGCGGAATTCAAATTCGGGCCAGTGAGCCTTCTGCGTCTTCGCGAACTCAACCCACGAGGAATGCATGGCGTAGGCGAGGGACCTCGGAGCGTCGGCACCGTTCGACTTGAGGGAGCGGGGCGCATCGAGGTTGTCGAAGACGAACGGAACGTCGTTCGAGTGGGCGGCTCCGATGGGAACGCCGCTCTTTCCTTCGACGGGACTCTCCCAGTCAAAGCTGTAGGCCCAGACCGTCGCGCCGCCCCTGCGCAGGGATTCCATGAGCCGCACGCACGGCATGCGGAAGATGAAGATCGGAAGA